>JAESGT010000016.1_pt1 | contig 85573 bp, 65 predicted proteins | sample 9266261 | NCBI WGS metagenome assembly JAESGT01 (sample SAMN15741584, study PRJNA653494) | algae metagenome | isolation source: Pelatocladus maniniholoensis HA4357-MV3 and co-occurring heterotrophs from... | place: USA: Maniniholo cave near Haena, Hawaii | collected 2009-07-28 | reverse complement strand
CAATTGAAGAGCTAGAATATTTATTACATCAGCTTTTAAATGAAGGAGAGTTAATTATTAAATGGGGGCGAAAACTCAAAAATAAAGGCGACGCTGTCATCACAATTTAAATGCATAACAGCTTAAACAAGGCAAAGATACTATTCCTGACAGCACAATATTTGAAAAAATAGGTAAAATTCGTCAAGAAGTTGCTAATCATATTTATATTCAAATTACAGCAACTCCCCAAAGTTTATTACTACAAAATCTCTCTCATCCTTGTAAACCACAATTTTGTGCAGGAGTACCGGAACCGGGAAATAATTATATGGGAGGAGAACTCTTCTTTTCAGAAAACAGTAACTATTGTTGTATTGTGGGTGCTGAAGAGATTAACCAGTTAAAGAAACAAAAAGGTGCAATTAATCCAGGTAATAAATGGGAAATTCCTGAAGGATTAAGACTTGCGCTGTGTTGCTTTTTTCTAGGGTCAACATACAAAATGTTATCCTCTGAGAACGAAAATGCAAAATATTCTTTTTTAGCTCATATTTGTTATAAACAAGATATTCATAGTGTCTTAGAGCAAGTTATTAGTCAATTTGTAATTAATTTAGATCAAGCAATTCGAGACAAGAGTTCTGAAACTGAAAATAAGAAAGCTCTAAAATGGCTAGAACAAGCTTACAATGAGTTAAATAAAACTGCGGATGATTTACCTCCACTTGATATTTTGATAAATGAGTTGAAGTTTCAACTAAGACGTGCAATTCCTAAAATAATTAATGCAAATAATCCCGATAAAGAACCTAATTACAATCCCGGTATGAATATATTAATCGGAGGTAATAGATTAGGTAGGGGTGTGACTATTGATGGGTTAATGGTAACTTATTATGGGCGTGATGCAAAACAAAAAGTAATGGACACAGTGCATCAACACGCTCGAATGTATGGTTATCGTCCACATTTAAAAGATGTTACTCGTCTGTTTTTACCGGAACATATACTATACACTTTTCGTTCTATCCATGAAGCGGATGAAGCAATGCGTCAAGCGATTGGAGATGATATTGATAATATTCAACTTCAGCCTGTTTGGGTAGGAGGAAATCTAAAACCAACTCGCTCTAATGTTTTAGATCCCACAGTTATTGGTGTACTAGCACCAGGAAAGTTGATTTTCCCTCAAAATCCAGCTTATAAGAAAGAAGAAATTAAGGAGGATTTTCACAATATAGAAAATATTTTAATTGATTATCAGGATGACGATCGCTATTATGAGGTGGATATAGATTTTATAATTCAAGTTATCAGTTACACAAAGAGTTATTATATTCCCGGTGAAGAATGGGAATCTAAACGTATCGTTAAAGGATTAACAGATATAAAATCAAAGGGGATAACAAAAGGGCGTTTAAATGTTCGTAGAGGTAAAAAGAATAAAAGAAAAGGGTTAGATATGCCAAGGAAACATCCTTTTCAATGGAGATTTGGTTTTGGTTCAGGTGAGTGGTCAATAGAAGCTAAAAAGAAATATCCTGATGTTCCAACTCTGATTATTTGCTATCAAAGAGGAGAGAAGAATCAAGGATGGGATGATCATTCTATATATCTACCTATGTTGGTTTTACCTAAACAAAAATTTGTTTTAATGTTTAATTATGATGAGTATGAATAAGGTTTAAGAATAAAATTCCAGGAAGATTTTATAAAAGGGTTTTTCAATAAAACTAGGTAAGTTGATGCAGGATGATTGATCAAGCTAATGTGGTGTGTTACGGCGTATCATGTAATTTATCGCTAAAAAATATACATCACAAACGCCGTAACACACCCTACAGAATTTATAAAAGTAAATCCTTAGTGGTGAAAAATTAAGGAGGAGTAGTAGTTGTAAATAGGGTTAGAAATAAGGATTTAGAATTTTGGTTAAGCAACGATTAGATACTTTGTTGGTGGATTTGGGATTGTGTGTGTCCCGTCAGCAAGCGCAACGGCTGATTCAAGCGGGGGAAGTGAGCGTTGATGGTAGGCTTGTTGATAAGGTGGGGACAGAGGTTGAGGTTGCGGCTGAGGTTAAGATTAAGGAGCGATCGCCTTTTGTTTCTCGTGGGGGTGAAAAACTCGCGAAGGCGCTACAAGAGTTTGCTATTACTATAGAAAACCGTATCTGTTTGGATGGTGGTATTTCTACAGGCGGTTTTACCGATTGTCTCCTGCAAGCTGGAGCAAAGCTGGTTTATGGTGTGGATGTTGGTTACGGACAAGTTGACTGGAAGTTACGTAACGATCCACGGGTAATTTTGAAGGAACGCACGAATTTACGCTATCTAACCCCTGATGAGTTGTATGGTGTGTCCCCCCTAGCAGAGACGGGGGGAAATTATGCTGATTTAGTGGTGGTAGATGTTTCGTTTATTTCGTTAACGAAGGTTTTACCTGCTTTGTGGCGATTAACTCAACCTCAGCGTGAAGCGATTTTGTTGGTGAAACCTCAATTTGAAGTGGGAAAAAGTCGTGTTGGGAAAAAAGGAGTGGTACGTGATCCAAAAGACCATGCTGATGCGATCGCCCAGGTTTTACAAGCAGCTGTTGAATTAGGATGGAATTACAAAGGTCTAACTTGGTCGCCTGTGACTGGCCCAGCTGGAAATATTGAGTATCTTTTGTGGTTAGGAATGGATAGTGAGATAGCACCGCCAAATTTAGAAACTATTCAACAAATTACAAAATCTGCTACTGCTAATTTTAGAGATAATTAAACGTCATAAATACGACATTCAATCGCTTCTGGATGAATTTCACAATAGCGTTCTAAATCTGTTTTGCGTTTTGTGATTTGCTGTTGTTGAGATTGCTCAATTCGTAGTTTTTCAACTATTTCCCAGGCTAAAATACATTCATTGGAACTACTGCCTTTTTGATCACAAATCGTCCGAGCTTCATCTAGAGCTTGAAATACGTCTAAAGTTTGTGATGTCATAGATTACCCTTTTTTGTACTGCACAAAATGGACTCAAAGTTTTATTGCTTCTTGAGCCTTTATTTATAGCGTAGATAAAAAAAATAAAAAAGTGCTGAGGTAAAAATTTTCGCTATATAAAAAGTTATACAATTGATTAGAATTAATAAACTTTTGGCGTATTTAAAAATCAATACGGTTTCAGTTAAGGTTATTAATATGGTTTTCTGGTTATGTAGAGAGGTTGCATTGCAATGTCTCTACAGATTTTTTAGGCGGGTAAACTTTATGAGCAGCAAGGTTAGTCCCTGTTTTCTCTAAATGATTATGTATAGAACTCCTATCTGATAATTGAAAAAATATCAGTACACTTTTATTCCCTATTCCCCGTTCCCTCTTCCCTGACTTTATAAAGAAAAGCTAAAGTTAATTATTGAATCTATCTTAAGTAAGAAGTGGTTGCTTCATAAATTTTAGAAATTATATAAAAAGCTTAAAAATTTTAGTTACTAAATTTAAAAATGTATTCTAAGGAGAAAGAAGAATTTTTTCATACAGAACTCGTTAAGTATGGTGTCGATTATCAAAGAGCTGCTAAAGTCGCCCTGATTTTAGCGTCTGGAACACCAGATGAACTTTTGAGTGAGAAAGAAATACAACTTGCAGAGGAGGTTTGTAAAGAATGGTTAAGGCAACATCAACGTTACAAGCGCTTGACTTCAAATCTTAGAGAATATAAGCGCTTTTGATGCTTAAACTTTAATCGCCCATAATACCCAAATTACGTTCCAATTCCTGTCGCAAACGATACAAAATTGTATTTGATTCCACCTCAGCCAGAATTTCTGTGATCACGGTGCTAGCGCCTAATTGCCCCCAGGTACAACCTTGTTCGAGGTATACTTGGGCAGCTTTACCGACTGCATAGGCTCCATAACCTGCGATTCCAGCTTGAGCGATCACACTCCCAGCAAAGGCTGTAATATTACTAGGATTGTCACCACTCGTAATTGCTGCCGTACTTTTACCTAAACCTAAAATAAAACTGCTACCTAATTCTCCTAGTAGCAAACCACCAGAACTGAATAAAATTGTTTTTAGTAGTCTCCCGGCTTCATAGCCCGTCATAGGCAAACCATATAATCTTGCTAAGGAACGAATCAAGGCTAAGTCGGCGACAGTTCCACCTAAAATATCTAGAAAGGCGATGGGATTTAACCCGACAGCCACAGCTTTATATTTGGTAAATTGCCAAATTAAGTCTTCTGCTTCTTGTTGACGTACATCAACAGTTTTGGATGCGATCGCTTCTTCCGCATCCCGTGCTTGGATGAGTGCGTTTAAAGCAATGAGCGATCGCCCTTCCCGGTTGAGAATTTTCAGAAGAGTCTGTTTGAGTTCGTCTATTTGGGGTGGTGGTGTCTCCCACTCGTAAGTTACATTCCCATCTGGCCACTCAACCCGTACTTCCAAGGGTGTTGGTTCCGCCGCGATCATAACAATTTCATCGGGTTGTAAAGGCTTGGTTTGGGTATTTCCTGCACCCAGTTGTTGTAAATTTTTGTAAATTTTCTCTCGGTCTGTATCTGGATACAAATCTATTTTGTTAAACACGAGAATCAAAGGCTTTTGTGACTGTCGCAATTCGCACAAAGCTTGATATTCAGTGCGGGTAATATCGCCAGCAACCACAAACAAAATTAAATCTGCTTGACGCGCCACATCCTTTGCCATTTGTGATCGCGCTTCTCCCGCAATTTCATCTAGTCCTGGCGTATCAATTAATTCTACCTGTGCTTTATCGCCAAGATTCCAACGTACAGAACGGGGATATTGAGTCACACCATGTAAAGGGCCAGTTTGCAGAATCTTCTGTCCTAACAAAGCATTCAACACCGCCGACTTACCACGACTTACCAAACCAAAAGTGGCAATTACAATCACATTATGATCTAGTTTGTTGAGAGTAGCGGTTAAAACCTCTAATTCTGGTTTTACCAAACCAGCTAATTTTGGATTTGTTGATACTTGTCCAGGTTTGCGGAAATTGCTATACCAAGATAGCGCTTGTCTGAGACTAGCGCGAGCGCGGTTGAGATGAGTTTCTTGTGTGTTTTTTGGCACTTGCTGGGATTGGGGATTGAGAAAAGACAAGGGGACAAGGGGGATTGGGGGGAGCATCCCAATTTTTTCAATATACCGCTAACGGTTTAAACCGTTAGCTAATAGTACAAGTCGTCTTCAGACGACTTCATAAAATCAAGTAGTCTGGTTTAAGCAAACTTGAGCTATAAGGGTCTTCCACCTAGAAAAAACGGGCAGGCTTCTTTGGATATTCCGCATGGCCCATTGATTAATAAAAGGGTTTATAAGCCTGCCCGTTTTTTTGGGGACAATGCAAATAAGACTGCGATTTCAATTGCAGACGGGTTTTTTGAACTGAGAAATTAAAACTTAACGATCATCACAAATGCGATCGCGGCTTTTATGAAAACAGATACTCTGAAATCATTGCCTATTTTATCCAAAATAGTTTCATAAATTGCTAACAAACAAGAATTAATCCAATCAATTAATTTAGATTTGTCTCAAGATGAATTTGAATCACGAATATGGGAACAATAACTTTAGCCGAAGATTTGGTTGATGTTACTAAAATAATTTAAGTATGAAATTTTCTCATTCCCAGGGCTTTATAAAAGTTCCTTTACGACTATTATTAATCGTTCCCTTCGTTGTTCAAATTTGTATATCTGTCGGTTTAGTTGGATATCTATCCTTTAAAAATGGTCAAAAAGCAGTCAACGAACTTGCTGATCAGGTAATGAGTAAAACCAACAGCCTCGTTAATCAGCATCTTAATAGCTACCTAGCAATTCCTCATCAAATTAATCAAATGAATGTGGATGCTGTAGAGACGGGATTGCTCAATTTACAAGATATTGAACGTGCAGGAAAATATTTTTGGAAACAGATGCAGCTCTATAAAAATTTGGGCTACAACGGCTATGCTTTAGCTACAGGTGAAGGGGCTGGATCTGGTAATTATTCGAGGAGTAAATCTACCACAATAGATTTGTATCCTTTAGCTGTTAATGGAGTGGCTAAGGTTTATTCCTACACTACAGATGCTCAAGGAAACCGGACAAAGCAAATTAATACATATAATTATAATATTTTTGCACAACCTTGGTATGTCAATGCGGTAAAAGCGGGTAAACCGATTTGGAGTGGTGTGAATCCTTGGGATGGGGATGTTGGTTACATTGCTGCTTCTGCTGGCTATCCTGTTTATGATAAAAGTGGTAAATTGCTCGCTGTGTTTGACGTTGATTTACTACTGTCGAATATTAGTGATTTTCTCCGCCAAATTCGTGTCAGTCAAAATGGTAGTGTTTTTATTATTGAACACAATGGGTTATTGGTTGCCAATTCCAGTACCCAAAAACCCTATGTAATAGTCAATGGTAAAACCAAACGATTGGCTGCATCTGATAGCGGTGATCCTTTAATTCAAGCTACTGCTAAGTATTTAAAGCAAAAGCTGGGAGACTTGCAGCAGATTCAAGAAAAACAACAGTTAACATTTGATTTCAAGGGCGATCGCCAATATGTTAAAGTTACTCCCTGGCGCGATCAGTTTGGTTTGGATTGGCTTGTGGTTGTCACTGTCCCGGAAGCTGATTTTATGGGGCAAATCAACGCCAATACTCGTACTACAATAGCCCTGTGTTTGCTGACTTTGGTAGTGGCTTCGATAGTTGGGATTTATACATCTCGTTGGATTACTCAACCCATCTTAAAGCTGAGTCACGCAAGTCAGGCAATTGCTGATCAAAAATTAGATCGCCCGGTTGAAGTCAAAGGAATTTATGAGTTGGAGGTTTTGGCGCAATCCTTCAACCATATGGCTAGACAGTTACAAGAATCTTTTACAGCCTTAGAAAAAACTAACACTGAACTAGAACAACGAGTAGAAACACGCACGACTGAACTACAAAAAACTATTGCGGAACTGCACTATACGCAAGCGCAGATGGTGCAGAGTGAAAAAATGTCAGCCCTTGGTGAAATGGTGGCAGGTGTTGCTCACGAAATCAACAACCCAGTCAACTTTATTCACGGTAATCTCACTTATGTTGAGGATTACACTCAGGATTTATTGCGCTTGGTACAACTTTATCAAAAGTATTTACCTGAACCACCTCTAGAAATTCAGGAGGAACTTGTTGCAGTAGATTTTGATTTCTTGGACAAGGATTTAATCAAGGTAATCGAATCGATGCAAATAGGAACAAACCGCATTTGTGAAATTGTACTGTCATTGCGAAATTTCTCGCGCTTAGATGAAGCAGAGGTGAAAGAAGTTGATATTCATGAAGGTATCGATAGCACATTGGTGATTTTGAATAACCGTCTTAAGGCTAAATCAGATCGTTCTGAAATCCAAGTCATTAAAGAGTATGGAAATTTACCTTTAGTAGAGTGCTATGCAGGCCAATTAAATCAGGTGTTTATGAATATTCTCACTAATGCGATTGATGCATTAGAAGAACGCGATCGCGATCGTACACTAGAGGAAATTAAAGCTCAACCAAGCACAATTTACATATCGACTGCTGCTCAAAATCAGACTGTAACTATTAGTATTAAAGATAACGGAATTGGTATTAGTGAGACGGTAAGTTCCAAGTTGTTTAATCCATTTTTTACTACTAAACCTGTTGGTAAAGGAACAGGCTTAGGTTTAGCCATTAGCTACCAAGTTATTACTGAAAAACATGGCGGTAAACTTTTGTGTAATTCTCAACCAGGACAGGGAGCAGAATTTTTGATTGAACTTCCTATATTGCAACTATCTGTTCATTCACCAATCTGCACAAGCAAGGCTATTTCATTCTTACCATAACCCGCCCAGAAATAAATTTCCGGGCTAACAGCAAAACTCCACTTAATAATTTTTGTATTTTTGTAAATCTGCTTCAGAAACTTGATCTGCGGGTACTAATTTATAGTGTTTTTCTTGCACTACTCTAACTTCACCATCTTCTAGTGTCAGTTCAAACATTGCTATTAAATTATTGTTCATAAATTGAGCTGATATTGTACGACAAATCAAGTTAGGGAATTTTTTATCGCAGTAAGCAATATCTTGTTTAGTTTGAACTATACCAATCTGGTCATTCCCACTTTTAGCTTGAACAGGTATAATAAATTGAGAACCATGACTATTTATACCAACATAAATCTCATCTATTTCTATTTGACCAATTCCTTTAACAGCTGTTCTTAAATGGTTTTGTAAAGAATATGCTGTAATTCCTAAAAATATATCTATTAATCGATTATAACGTATCTTTGTTAAAAGAGCTTGTTCATCTCCTGATGAATATCTCGAAATAATTTCTGGAGTTGAATCAGGAATTTTAATTTGGGTTAAACTAGCTGATGGAATAATTCGGTTAATTTTTCCTAGCCTAAATTTATAAATAGCACGACCTGACAACTCAATAATCCATTGCAAACCTTCAGGTTCTGTATCTCTTATTTCTTGAGGTAAAGCCCTTCTAAATCTATAAGCATAAATTACATCACCGAGATTTTTAGCTTCAAGACCAAGCTTTGTCCCGATTTCTTCTAATTCTAAACGAGTAAAATAAAATTCTTCTAAGCCTGAAGCATAGTGTTTTTTAAAAATTTCATTAATGACACTGCTATATATTGTTTCTTTATTTAGTTTTTTACTGCTATCCATTATTAATAACCATTTTTTATTTGTTAATTTTTCTAGTTCTGGGTTCTATTACGCATGGGTCAACCTTATAATATTTGGATGCTTCAGACATATCATACATTAGCAATTGAATATCTCCTAACTCATGTCTACTCAGAGGTTTAGTTAGATGTACATTAAGCAATTTGATAATTTCTAAGGCTACTGCTTTTGCTAACAAGGGAGGGACAGAATTTCCTATTTGCCTAAATCCATGCCATTTAGTTACATGAAATCTAAACCAATCAGGATAAGAATGTAAACGTGCTGCTTCACGTACAGTAATACATCTTGGTGTAAATGGGTGAATTGGTCTAGGAGAAGTAAAAGCTCCTCTATTACTAGGAGTTCCTGCTCTGAGTGTATTGCATATACCTTCAGGATCAAGTTTATGGAAGCGACTTATGGGTTCTATTTTACCATGTTGAGTAGACTCAAATCTTTTAATAGATTCTGGATTGTGTTTTGTTCTTAAACTAGAGGTAAGAATTCTAGAGTCATATTTACGTTCGTATGAATAGTTGTTATCTGGAGAGTAAAGGCTGCGAAGTTGCCTACCATAATCACTAGGCTTACCAAAGTCTGCAACTATCCAATCTCTTTCGTATAATTCTTTATATTTTTCTACTTCTGGTAGGTCTTTCAGCGCATCCCAAACTGTAGGAGTTGATGGGAATGTAGTATCAAGATTGGATTTATTTCGTCTTTTATATTTAGTAATTGGGAGTGGATAATTTGGCAAATATAAATCATTCCGACAACCTAATAAAAATAATCTTTCTCTATTTTGAGGCACTCCATAATCAGCAGCATTTAATACTTGATAGTTTGGCTTTATTTGGTAATTCTTTAACTCAAACTCTTTGATTATTTTCGAGATAAAATCTTTGTGTTTTCCTATAGTCATTCCTTTGACATTTTCAAAAACAAAAAATTTTGGCTGTAGCTCTAAAACTAATCTAATAAAATGAAACACCAGAGAATTGCGAGGATCATCAATAAAACGTTTACCTATTAATGAAAATCCTTGACATGGTGGTCCCCCAAAGACAACATCAATTTCTCTATCCCCAATGGATGACTTTTTTCTAATTTCTTCTCCTGTAATATCCACTACACTTTTACAAAAAATAGTCCAAAAAGGAAAATTAAATTCGTGTGTAGCACAATGAATTGGATCAATTTCAACAGACGCAGGCACATCAAAACCTGCCTGTTCAAATCCTAATGTCATTCCACCTGCACCAGCAAATAAATCGACAGCAATAGGTCTACAATTCATCATATTGGTTCATTATCTAGTTAATTATTCTTCATTACTTAATTTAAATCATACTGCATGAATTAATTCAAACATTCATATAGCATTCCGAAATGATTCGTGAGGTAATCGACCACAGGGCGGTCGCAAATCGCAAGACAACAAAACCCTTATATTGAAGTCTTTGCTTTGTGCGATGTGGTTTCTCTTGAATATAATGAAGTGGATTTTTCATTTTGGTAGACGGTTAAAATTTCGTTCTACCATTTTTTTATACGTTGATAATATTTAGGATGGGTCTATTGTTAGCTATCTTTGCAGTTTAGTTTATACAATTAACTGCCGAAAGCGTCTTTCTTTGGCAATTAATTCAAAATCTATGTCGGTTTCTGCTTGTTGTTTATATCTGGGATTAAGATTGATTGCTAGTTGGAGATTTTCTAAGGCTAATTCTAGCTGGGACTGTAAAGCATAACAGGCGGCTTTGTTGTAATAGGCGTTGGCGTAGTCTGGTTTAATATTCAATGCGCGATCAAAGCTTTGAATTGCTTCATCATCATCACCAAGCATAACTAAGGCGTAACCTTTGTTATTCCAAGCTTTGTAAGAGTCGGGGTTTAATTGTAGTGCTGTGTCAAAAGATGCGATCGCTTCTTCATATTCTTCTAATTCTTCTAGAGCTAATCCTCGGTTTAACCAAGCCACAGCATCATCTGGTTTAATTTTTATGGCTCTATCAAAACATTGAAAAGCTTCTTTTTGGTGTTTTAATAATCCTAATGCTACGCCTTTGTCACACCAAGCTTGATGATATTCAGGATTGATTTGTAAGGCTTGATCGTAACAAGCGATCGCATCTTGGTATTGTTTTAATCTTCCCAAAGCGATACCCCGCTTCAACCAAACTAGCGGCTCGTCTGGGTTAAGTTTAATTGCTTTTTTATAGAGAGCGATCGCATCTTCATAACGTTTTTCTGCAAACACCACATCTGCTTGTTTAAGATAATCTTCAGCAGTTAATATATCTTGCGCTTCAGTAGTTTCTGAATCTACTGGTTGTAACGGTGCTGGCTGTAAAATTTCTTGAACCTCCGTAGTCACAACTTCTAAATGAATTGGAGGTGTAATTTCAGCCAATTGTTTTAGAGTTTCTTCTTTTTGTTGTTGAGCTTCTGTTTGTAATTGGGCAAGTTGTGAGAGAAAATCTGACTTAATTTTTTCTAGCTTTTCTATAATTTCCAGCTTTTGTGATTGTGTATTTGACTGTAATTCGGAATATTGAGAAGCAAATTCAGAACCTGATTTTTCTAAATTTTCAATTACTAATTCTTTACTACGTTTAACGTCTACTAACAACTTAGATATTTGTGAGCCAATTTCAGTATGTAATTTCTCCAATTTTTTAATAACACGCTGTTTTTGCTGTATAGCTTCTGTTTGTACATCACTCAGTTGAAACTTAATCTCAGATATTGTTTTATCTATTTCTGCCAAAGCTTGGTCTTTTTGTTGTTGAGTTCCTAACTGCCATTGTGTAAGCTGGGCTGTAAAATCTGCTTGTGATTTTTCCAATCTTTTTAGAACTCGTTGCTTTTGTTCTTGGGTCTCTGATTGCACATTATTAAATTGAGATGTTAACTCAGATATTGATTGTTCTACTTCAGCCCAAGCTTGTTGTTTTTGCTGTCGAGTTTCTGTTTGTAACTCTGATAATTGCGAAGAAAATTCTGACTGTAAAGTTTCCAAACTTGCGATAATTTGTTGCTTTTGTTGCTCTAAAGCTAAATTTGAGCCAGATAATTGAGATGCAAATTGCGATATTAATTCTTGCTTAGAAGTTTCTAAATCTGCAAAGGCTTGCTCTTTTTCTTGTTGAGTTATAACGTTTAAATTAGCAATTTGTGTCGCAAATTCCGATTGCCAATTCGTCACATTCGCTAAAGCTTGATGTTGTTGTTGCTCAAGTTCAGCTTGCCATTTTACTAATTGTTTTCTAAATTCTTGTTGTGATTTTTCTAAGTCAGCAACTGTTTGTTCTTGACTGCGTTGATTAGCTGATTGATACTCTGCTAATCTCTCAGTAAACTCTCCTTGTAAGTTTTCTATATTTTCTAGAATTATCTGCTTTTGTTGTTGAGTTTCACACTGAATCTCAGTAATTTTTGATGTTAATTCTGTGATTGATTGTTCTAATCTTGCAAAAGCTTGTTCTTTTTGTTGTTGAGTGCTTATTTGAATCTCAGATAGCTGTGCTGCAAATTCTAACTGAGTTTGATTGAAATTTTCTTGAATTTGTTCATTCTTTTGCTTTACCTCTGACTGCCAAGCAGTTACTTGAGAAGTAAATTCATGTCGAGATGCGTCTAGCTCAGCAAAAGTTTGTTCTCTTTGTTTTTGGTGTTCGTGTTGAAAATCAGAGATTTCTGATATTAGTTCTGATCTTAATTTTCCTAAAGTGTCAAGGGTGATATTTTTCTGATGTTGAGCATCTATTTCTAATTCTGACAATCGAGAGCCAAATTCTGCTTCTATACTTTTTAATTGTTGTTTCGATGCATTTATTTGTGTTTCTAATTCTGTGAATAAATGCATTTTTGACTCAGATATTTCCGATGGAATTACAGAGATAATCTGTTCTCGTACCGCTTTTGCTTCTTGTTCTAAATCAGTGGTAAGATTTTTGGCTTGTTGGATACTGTGTTGTGCAGTTTGTCTGACACTGAGCAGTTGCTTTTGTAAATCTTCTAATTCCTTGAACTGCTGTGTAGCTTTATCTACAATTTCACGCACCACCGCTCGCCGCAATAACCAAAAAGATGCAATAACAGCGACAGGAAATACAGTCAGTATAATTACCCAAATATTTAGTAAACTGCGCGTACGACCAAAAGCCCGATCTACTTCTGTTTGGACTAGTTCTCGGACTTGTTGCTGTTGTGGTTGTTGAGTGAGTGTAGGAGATGGCGAAACTTGAGCGATAACATCACCAACGGATAGTAAATTAGTAGAAAATACTACAGCGCCTTGCAACAGGAATGCGTAGACAAATTGATGCTTGCTCTTCATGTACCCATCCTTATCCGTTTGGTCAGTTTAAACTTGGCGTACCTGTCTCCAATTTACCAGCCGTTGTCAGCCTTCATTAAAGGGCGTGGCAACACCAAACAAAACCTATTCCTCCATCATAGAACTGTTAGTGGTTGTTGTTGGTCAAGGGTCATTGAGGATCGGGGATTGAGTATTGGGTATTGAGGCTTTATTGTTTCTCTGTTGTCCCCCTTGTCCCCGAACGCGAGTGCGTCTCCTCTGGAGAATCCCCAATCCCATCTTTACTGCGGAGTAGCAATAGGTTTAGCAGTTTTTTCTTTAGCCTGATTATCGGCTGCTTGTTTAAATAATGGTTCAATTTTATTTTGCCAATATTCAATATTGGGTAATTTTTCAGGATGATCTTTGTAAGCCAAAACTTTATCCCATTGACCATTATCTAGTGCCTTATTAATTTCATTGAATAAAGCTTCTGACTTTGTCCAATCTTGCTGCCATTGGGTAATGATATCTGCTGTTTGTTTAAAGTCGGATGCATTCCAAGGTATAGACTTCACAAGTTCGATCGCACTGTCTAAATCTCCAGATTCATATTTCTCTTTTGCTTGTTCTAAAATTTCGCTAGCACTTTTATTCAAAGCTTTATTTTGTGGTTGATTTGAATCTGATTGTGGTGAAGGTGATGATAAAGGTTGTGATGTTTTTGATGGTGATGTTTCTACATCAACAACAGGTTTTGTTGGAAGGGGGCGATTAGCAATCACAGTATTATCATCTACTGTTTTAAGTGCAATACCTCTATCTCGTAGACAAGAAACCCATTCTTCTTTATTTTTTATTGCATCGGAATATATCCAAGCTGAGTTCTTTGGATCAATTTTGACTTCTACCCAACCAGCTTTTGTCCGCTTACCAGTGACTTCCAATTTCTTACCCCTGGTGAGTGTTTCTACGATGTTGTTATTGGCGATCGCAACTGGTTCAGAACGGAGATTAACTTTATTTGCACCAACCACAACAAAGCAGTTACTGGCGCTAACGTCATTACCCCCCCAAAAACTAGTGGTGAAATTTTCGACATTTTTGACTAAAGCTGGGGCGACAACAGCAGCACTGCTTGCCAAAATTACCAGAATACATAGCTGTAGTAAATCAAGACCACCAGAACTTCTGCGAATGGTAGTAGGCTGAGGCTGAGGAGTTGCTGGTTTTGAAACTGCACGATTTACAGGTGCAACAGCGATAGTTCTCTGCTGAGATTGAACCGATGGAGATTTGATGGATTGGTAGCTAGACTTTCTGGGGTTTGTTATAGACTCAGAATGCATACCCAGAGAATGCAATGCTTGTAGTGCTTCTGTAGCAGTTTGGTAGCGGTCTTTAAAGTGATAGCGTATCATCTTGTCTAAAACTGCAACCAAATTTTGATTGATAGGTACTAAATGTTGCCAAAGAATCTCACCAGTGTGAGTATCTTCTTGCAAATCTATTGGTGCTACTCCTGTCAATGCTTGAATTGCAATAATACCCAAAGCATAAATATCACTGTTGGGACGGGGTTTACCTTGTCCTTGTTCTGTAGGCATATAACCGGGAGTACCGATCGCCACTGTTGCGGAGAACTGTCCACCAGCAAATGCTTGAGGATATCCAGAAGGAGAACGTAAGTGTTTGACAGCACCAAAGTCTACTAAAACTAATTTATGGTCAGAGGCACGACGAATAATGTTATCTGGCTTGATATCCCGATGAATTACCCCGTGGCTATGAACAAATTCCAGAATACTGAGAACTTCTATTAATAAATCAATAACTTCGCCCTCAGTCCAAGCTTCATCAGCAACTAGTTCATCATTGAGAGGATGTCCTTCAACAAATTCTTGTACTAAATAAAATTCTTGATTTTCGTCAAAATAAGCTAAAAGTCTGGGAATATGATCATGATTGCCCAGTTTTTCCAAAGTTTCGGCTTCACTGTGAAACAATCGCTTGGCAGTGTCAAAGATTGCAGGGTCGGTGCTAACTGGCTTAAGATGCTTCACCACACAAATAGGATTACCCGGTCGCTTCGTATCCTCGGCAATGTAGGTTTCTCCAAATCCCCCTGTTGCCAAAACTCGAATAACTTGGTATCGGTGGTCTAGTAACTTGCCAATCATATTCCCTCCCCAGTGTTTACACCCAGTTTTGCCGAATGGTAATAAATATCTCCAAGCTTTGATCGATAAAATCCGCTATCTTGAAAAAAGATTTGCACGTAAAACGCACTTTTTAATAGATACAAATTGTTAATTTATTTTTCAATAACATTTTTTAGTACCCATGCCACCTAAAATTACCAACTCACTCGCATGGCAGCAGGCTGAACTCCTCATGCAACCTGCTTTCATTCGCGTTGTTGATAACATTCGCAAGCTGCTGGATCTATCTGATTGGAAAGGAACTTACCAGGATGTACTGATTTGGCCCCTAGAAACCACAGAAGATACAAAAGCAATTGTTACAAAGCTTTTGCAAGAACTAGAAGCTGCAACACCAGAAAAAGCCATAAAAATTAGGGAGACACTAACTCATCTGCCAATTCCCCATCCAGGATATCACTTGTGTTTGCAGCGTCAAGAGCAAGAAGTCAGCGTAGATTTATGGGAGTTATGTTATCAAGTTTGTTTTCTTGATTACACTTCTCCCAACAATACTGCGGTTGAGATTGATACTAGTTTAATTGATGAATTGGGTGATGTGGATTGGCAACGTTTAGATAACAAAGCCAAGCAGTTAGTTGAAGAAGTGTTTGCAAGTTTACCGTAGAATTGGGGATTGGGGATTGGGGATTGGAGATTTTCACATGTTTGGCGTCGCATTATCCCACAAGCGGACAACTAATACCAATTTAATAATAGACAAACACCAGAAATTTAATTAGTCCCTTCCCACTCAGAGATATTTATTTTAGCGTAGGCGCGCTAGCGACTTGCCGCAGGCTACCACAAAGGACACATAGACGCGTAGCGTCTCCTCTGGAGAATCCCCAGTTCCCGATTCCCGATCAAAACTGACGTGACCATTCACTCGGCCAGCGTTCCACCACTACTTTCGTTTGCGTAAAAAACTCAACTGCATGATTACCTTGACCGTGTAAATCACCAAAAAAGCTTTCTTTCCAACCGCTAAAAGGGAAAAATGCCATTGGGGCGGCGACTCCGATGTTGATACCGATATTACCAGCTTCTGCTTCATAGCGAAACTTCCGTGCTGCTGCACCATTGGTGGTAAATAAACAAGCCATATTGCCGTATTGACCACTGTTGACGAAAGCGATCGCCTCATCAATATTATTCACATGAATTAAACTCAGTACTGGCCCAAAAATTTCGGTTTTGGCAATTTCACTAGCTGGATCGACATTTTGCAGAATTGTCGGACGCACAAAGTAGCCTTGTTCATGTCCAAAAATGTTTGGTTGGCGTCCATCTACTAACAACGTCGCGCCACTGTCCGCGCCTTTTTGAATTAAGTCCTCAATTCTATCCTTACTTTGGGCAGAAATTACTGGTCCCATCTCCACACCTTGTTCTAAACCATTACCTACCACCCGCTTTTTGGCAGTATCAGCGATCGCTTCTGTAAAAGTTTGCCGTGCTTCTGCGACGGTGACGGCGATTGAGGCTGCTAAACAACGTTGTCCCGCACAACCAAAGGCGCTATCAGCAGTAATACGCCTGGTCATTTCCATATCTGCATCCGGTAGGACAATAATCGGATTTTTCGCACCACCTTGGCATTGGACACGCTTACCGTTTGCTGCGGCTCGACTATAAATATACTTTGCTACAGGTGTGGAACCAACAAAACTGATTGCCCGAATTTGAGGATGATCCAGAATTGCGTCTACGGCTTGTTTCGTCCCATTCACCAGATTGATGACACCTTTAGGAAAGCCAGTTTTGTCTAGTAACTGGAAGATTTTTTGCATTGTCAGTGGTACTTTTTCCGAAGGTTTGACAATATAGGTGTTACCGCAGGCGATCGCATAGGGCATAAACCAAAATGGTATCATCCCTGGAAAGTTGAAGGGCCCAATCACCGCACATACTCCCAGTGGTTGGCGAATCATCATCTCATCAATCCCCCGCGCAATATCTTCCAGGTTTGTCCCCTGCATCATCATCGGAATACCACAAGCGATTTCAACATTTTCAATGGCGCGGCGCATTTCACCCTTCGACTCAGCCAATGTTTTACCGCATTCTTGGGTAATTGTGCGGGCTAAATCTTCTAGGTTTTCTTCCAATAAATTTTTAAGTTTAAATAAATACTGTACTCGTTCTGTAGGTGGAGTTCGCCGCCATGTAACAAAAGCTGCTGCGGCTGCATCTGTGGATTGATTGACCTCAGATGCAGTTGATAGAGGAACTTTCGCTAATAATTCTGTCGTCGCTGGGTTGATTACATCCAAAAATTCTGTAGTATTAGATGCACGCCATTCACCGTTGATGTAGTTGGGTAATGTGATAATTGTTGCCATTAGTTAAATATTTAATTCCTAAGATAAAAATATAAGTATAGGAATATCTTAGTCTTTAACTGTTTTTGGTAAGGATGAAGCACATAGCTGCTTCTTAGTATGATTTCCGGATTTTTCTGTACAGCACTGGTAGAGTCGGAAATATAAATATTTGCTTAATTCACATTAGTAGGGAGCATCTCAAATGTTTAAAAATCCCGTAGACTGGAAGTCGCTGGCTCACAAACGTCTGTGTTTTTGAGACATCAGGCGTTCCCGCAGGGTAGGGTTAGGCCTGCCTACGCAGGCTATAATTAGTCCGCGCAGGCGGACTAGGTTTGTGTAGCCGCGACTTCTAGTCGCCAGGTAAGTTTGAAAAATTGGGATGCTCCCCATTAGTAGCGTGGCAAGGCTAAATTTGTGCATTAGATTTTTAGTTGCTATACGGCAAATACTGAAATTTTTTTTCGATGACCCTAATTTTTTATCAGTGCAATCTCTGAGGTTTAAAGTATCGTAAATCGAATAATATCGGTTTGTTACGCAACTAGATGCAATTCATATAAGTTTTCCTGGATAAGCATTTGCACGAGTTTGTTATTATTTTTTAGTGACATGCTCATCAGCAAATGCTCTTACATAAAATACTTAAATTTGGTATTAAATTTACTAGTTTATCCAAATTAAAAATGAGTATGACAAATGAAACGTTTGCTTAGAATTTGATAAAAGTAGGATAAAGCAGCCACAGCCAGTAATAACATTCTAAAATTTAAGAAATATTAAATAAAATTGAGGATATTATGGCTGCGAAAGTAGAAATTTACACTTGGAGGACTTGCCCATTTTGCATCCGCGCTAAAAGCTTGCTGAAGAAAAAAGGGGTAAACTTCAGCGAGTACAGTATTGATGGAGATGAGGTCGCACGAGAGAAAATGGCTCAAAGAGCAAATGGAAGACGCTCCGTACCACAAATTTTTATCAATAATGTTCACGTCGGTGGTTGTGATGATATATACGCTTTAGATAGTCGAGGACAGCTAGATAATTTATTAGCTTCTGGCAATAGCGTATAGATAGAAGAGTTCGATGGTATTTTTGTTGGGGAGCGATCGCAAAACTTGTTTAACGATCACGCGATAATCTAAATTGAATGACCGTGGAAGTTGCTGGTAATTGAGGCAGAAAGCGTGAAATTGGCTTTTATTATTGATCCCATACAGACTCTAGACCCTTGTCATGACACAAGCGTCGCTCTAATGGAAGCAGCACATGTCATGGGACATGAAGTCTGGATCACTCAAGCGAATTTACTAAGTGTAGTAGCAGGAAAAGCTTGGGCTATTTTGCAACGGGTAGAACTCGTGCCTATTGAATTGGTGGAAGGACTCTGGGTAGCAGCGAATCCTTGGTACACTCTGGGCGATCGCATCTGCATGTCTTTGGAAGCAATGGATGCTGTATTCATGCGAACCGATCCACCAGTTACAGTTTCATACCTCTATGCTACCTACATTCTGGACTACATTGATCAAGACAAAACCTTGGTCATCAATAGTCCTAGTGGTATCCGAGCAGCAAATGAAAAAATGTACGCCCTTCAGTTTACCAAGGTAATACCAGAAACCATTGTTACCGCCGATAAGCAGATTATCCGAGATTTTGTGGAAGCAAAAGGTACAGCAGTTCTCAAACCACTAGGTAATAAAGCTGGTGAGGGAATTTTAATTTTGCAACCAGGCGATCGCAACCTCAACTCCATGATCGAGCTTAGTACTCTTCGGGGTGGAGTACCTGTGATGGTACAAAATTTTATCCCAGAGGCGAAAGCAGGAGATAAACGCATCATCCTTGTTGATGGCAAACCGATTGGAGCAGTGAATCGCCTTTCTGCTAGCGGTGAATTTCGCAATAACATGGCTGCTGGTGGTACAGTTGCCAAAACCGAAATTACCCCAAAAGAACACGAAATCTGCTCCGAAGTTGCCGAAACCCTACGTCAAGACGGCCTAGTTTTTGTCGGGATCGATGTAATTGGTGGCTACTTGACAGAAGTCAATGTCACCAGTCCCACAGGAATACGTGAAATTGATCGACTAGAGGGTATTCGCCTTGGTCATCTGGTGATCAAATGGGTTGAGCAGACAAAAAATTTATAAATTATTGATTATGAATTATGAATTCTTTCAATCTTCATAATTCATGATTCATCTGTAATTACTCTTGCACCCTGGAAACTGAAACAATAAATTACAAATAACATAGAGAGTTACAGTGGCGTCCGGTGCTGAAATTTAGACCGAACAGCTAAAAAATAGCTCTGTGTTGAAAGACTACAAAAGCAAAATAAGTCCATCATTAACAATACTTATCCAGACCCAAGACACTATTAAGACAACTGAATCAATAACCAAAACAAAGGCGATCGCTTTCGTTTTTTACCAAACACACTGATGATTTTAAACAAGCTGACTCCAGCCTAAACTACTTTCAGTCTATGGGATACGTAGATGAGTTGAGATACTGATTGGCTACACCAAAAATGGTAACTAAATTGCTGATCATAACCCCTGTTATAAACTAGTGGAATTAGAAATGAGCAGCCGGCAAGCCAACAGTTAATCTTTTAATTGCGTGGTGGTGTCCGCTTCCGCAGAAAATCAGGAATATCCAATATGGTTCCTTTTTCTTTTGGTTCTGGAGTTGGTGTTGGTGGAGTGGGCGCAGCAGGCTGTTGCATTGGTCTTCTTTGTGGTGGGGTTTGTACTACTCGCCCTTGGGTAACGTTTGGCTGTTGTGCAGTTGGGGCTTCACCTGTAAATCCAGTTGCAATCACGGTGAGTCTGACTTCACCTTGGAGTCTGTCATCAATCACTGCCCCAAAAATGATATTGGCATTGGGATCAACCACTTCATAAATTGTTTCAGCAGCAGCATTCACCTCGTGTAGTGTGAGATCGCTACCACCAGTGATGTTAAAGACAACACCCCTAGCTCCTTCAATCGAACACTCAAGTAATGGCGAAGAAATTGCTGCGATCGCAGCTTCTCTGGCTCTAGATTTTCCAGAACCAATACCAATCCCCATTAATGCTGATCCTGCATCTGCCATTACTGCTCGCACATCTGCAAAGTCAACATTGATCAAACCAGGAATGGTAATAATATCGGAAATACCTTGTACCCCTTGGCGTAACACATCATCTGCATAGCGAAAAGCTTCTTGCATCGGTGTTTGTTCAGGGATCACTTCCAGTAGCTTGTTGTTAGGGATGATAATTAATGTATCTACCCTACTTTTTAGCCCTTCGATCCCTTGCTCTGATTGGCTGATCCGGCGACGCCCCTCAAAGATAAACGGACGTGTAACTACACCAACGGTGAGAGCGCCCATTTCTTTGGCTATTTCTGCCACAATCGGAGCTGCACCTGTACCAGTTCCACCACCCATACCAGCAGTAATAAATACTAAATCAGCACCGTCTAAAGCCGTCGCAATCTCATCCCGTGACTCCTCAGCAGCTTTTTGACCAATAGCAGGATTACCACCTGCTCCCAACCCCCGTGTTAGTTTCTGCCCTATTTGTAGTCTGCTCGGAGCTGCTGCCAAAGTCAGAGCTTGAGCATCTGTGTTGATAGACCAAAACTCTACACCACTGACATCTGATGCAATCATGCGGTTAACAGCATTGCTACCACCGCCACCTACACCAATCACTTTAATGTTGGCAACTCGACCGGGAACAATGTCGCCGATTCGGGTATCTTCATGCTCTATTTTTTTACTGTCATTATTTTGCCCAAAGCTCAACCCTGAATGATTAAACGGATTTGTGGAATTCACAGCCAGTGAAAAAGCAGACTGTCCTGGAGATTGGGAGTTTTTATAGGTAAGTCCTTGGTTATTATCAAGTGTCATTGGATTCACAAAGGTAGATAAACGGCTTTTTAAGGTGTCATTCACCTAAGAGTCAACTATAGTTTGACGCTACCATCAACAATATGACATTGTTTTTTCTTGTTCTTCCCACTTCTAACCCTTTCGGGATTAGAGGTAGGAACATTTGTTATGGGGTAAGTCATCAAGGCGCTTGTTTGCACAGTTAATTCTAGAGAAGTATACCTACTATTTACTTGAAAATGACCTGTATCACTTCCACCAGACATTAATATATTCACTGCTTTTTTACCGATTTGGTTCGGTATCCCCTTTGTAACCCCAATAACCTTTTTCGTTTGCTGCCGTTGCTTTATGTTGGTCATTAATTTTACAGTTATAAGTGTATTTTTTTTCTTTTCTCATTAAAATAAGCCAGAAGACTGGTATAAAATATTAGGCATAAAACTATTAAAACATTGCTGAAAACCAAAAATAGATAGTTCCAAGTTCAAAAATTGCATAGCCACGCAGTATTGAATTATACTCTTACATTTAAAAATCAAATTTTTGCACGTAAAATACTGAGATAATTGTATTACTTGCAAAGACTGGCGATGACACGTTAGTTCTCGGTTGATGATATGTTTAATCGGATTCACTATTGGGGATAATTGCAACTTCATACAAATTTAGTGTCTTAATATTTTATTTACCTATGCTCTAAATAGAGGTGACGGAAAAACTATATTTGTAGTGTTTTACTGAGGTTTTGAAACATCTTATTGATTTACTGCTTTACTTAGCTCAATTCAAACATCTACCTAAGAGTAAACTCTCGAAAAGTCTTTAAAAGCAACAGTTTACCTACATGAATTGGCAGGTAATAAAAAGAACTTCAATATAGCAAGTATTGTGCTAAACTGAAGATTGGGTAGTTAAAAATTGCTTTTAGGTAAGATGCTATAAGTAAAGAACCTAACATCTTCTACCCATCATTAGATGTTAGTTAAATAACAATAATACCTTTTACTGTCTAAAGAGAGGTTTTGCAACTAATCCTCCAGTTGTAATTACGAAGTTAATGCCGATTTTGACATAGATGACTGGGCAAACCCAACTCAACAATAAACATAATTATTCAACATAAAACTTCTTTATAGCCTAAGAATCTTCTAACATCAAACACGCAAGTTTTTTTTGCTCGGTTTGGATATTGGTTTCCTGTTTTTTTGGTTCATTTGTACTAGCAAGTGTTCTGGATTTTTCAAATCGATATATTCTATTTCATTGGGATTTAGTTGTGAGGGGAGATGGCGAATTTGGGCAAGTACCTTAATTTGTTCTGGTAACTGGGGACTGGGAGTACCGAGATGTACCAAACCTAGTTCTGTTTTTATAATCAAGTTTGTTGGGTCTTGCCAATCTATTTCTGTCACTTTTAAGGAAGTTTGACTGATCGCTTCATAGAAAGAACTCCAGTAGGAACGATATTGTTCTGGTGATCCGATCACTTTTAAAGTTGGCAGTTTGACTCTAGAGTTGAGGGAAGTCAAATTTTTTAAAGGTATCCAGACGCCATTCGCATCTAGTAATCCCATGGTTACTTTTGTATTGGCATTTTTACTATTGGCTTGTTCTCGCCGCATTTGAGCGATCGCGACTGGTGTTCTTTCCTGAAGTTGGACTACCAAGCCAGGAGGAAACAGGCGACGACTCACGGTTGCTTGGGAAATACTTGGTTGTTGCTGTAGAGAACGAGCAATCCGAGATGGTTCAATCTTCCACAAAGATTGGGGATAAGACAACACTAGCAAAGACTGAACCTCTTGAGCCGAAAGCAATTGATTTCCTGTAATCACCACATCTTTGGGAGTTTTGAGAACCCAATTCGGTTGAATTGCTATCCAAAGCAAACCACCCGCCAAACTAGTTACGCTCACAGTTCGCCAAATCGCTTGAATAAGTTTGATCAACCGCTTTTTACGTAACTTCTTACGGCGTCTTGCTAAGATTGTGCGGGAAATTGATACTATGCTAGCCATTCAAACCTCTTCCACACCCTTAATCCAAGTCGTTAATTGTTAATTGCACATTAGTAGCATTCAATAATTGTAGTCAAAGCTGCCGTTTCAACACTCTACAGCAACAAAATCAAGATTTTAGTAGTTAGCCATTGTACATTCATACAATTTGAAATTTACAATTGTTCTGAAATCTGGACTTTGAACTTATGTAGCTTTTGTTTGATGCGTGACCAATCATTCCAAGCCTGCTCAGAATTATCGGTGATCATTTAATTAAAAAAGCTACAAGTTTTGTTGACAAATAGATATTTTTGTGCATCTGTAAATCAGGACAGAGTAATTAGCGAAAACGAAATTATACTCTGATTTTGCATCGCTCAGAGAATTATCTGTCATCAAAACTTCTACTAAAATCGTTTAAAGTATAATCTATGACAATCCAAATAGCATGTGTTCTAATTATTGCGAAAAATAAAAATAGATAAACATACTGTATTTTGGTTTGCAAAAAATAGTCAAAAAAATCACTATTTTATACAATAATTGCCTGATGCATTCTTGTAAATATTTATACTCAAGATTTTATATAACACACTAAGCTGAGGATACTATCTAGTATGGTTCACCGTTAAAGCGTGATTGAGATTGACATAAATTTATCTGGGATTAAAATTAGAGATTGTCAAAATATCAACAATAGGTGTAAAAAAGACAAGATATAATCCACATATCAGGGAGTGATAAAATTCTTACCATGCTACGGACTTACTAAACGCAAAAAATGCAGAATAAGTCTCATGCATACTTTTATGGGAAGGTAAGGGTTACTTATTTTTTTTTATACTCAAAACAAGTCTGCATCTACATGAAAACATCACTAAATTTGCAACGTTTTTATCAAGCCTGTAATCCTAGTAAAACCCTGGTAATGGGTGATGCATCAGATCGACAATACTACATAGACTTTTCTGATGTGCGTGGTTGCAAAATTGTGGAAGAACTGCAACGCACAATTGTCCGTATTTCTCCAAATGACCCAACTTGCCAGTTATTTACAGGTCATATTGGTTGTGGTAAATCAACAGAATTACAGCGCCTAAAGACAGAACTAGAGCAGACAGGCTTTCATGTCGTTTATTTTGAATCCAGTCAAGACTTAGACATGGCCGATATTGACGTCAGCGATATTTTGCTGAGTATAGCCCGTCAAGTCAGCACTAGTTTAGAAGCAATTAACATCAAAGAGAAATCAGGTTATTTTGCTAATTTGTTTCGAGAAATTGGGGATTTTTTACAAACTCCAATAGATTTATCAGCAGAAGCAGAATTGTCTTTAGGTATTGCGAAAATTAGCGCCAAAACTAAAGATAGTCCACAATTACGCAATCAACTGCGCCAGTACTTGGAACCACGCACCAATGGTATTCTGCAAGCAATCAACGAAGAATTGCTAGACAAAGCTGTTCAACAGCTAAAGCAGCGTGGTCAAAAAGGATTAGTAGTAATTGTCGATAACTTAGATCGAGTTGATATGCGCCCCTTAGCTTCAGGGCGATCGCTACCAGAATATCTTTTCATTGACCGAGGCGAACAGTTACGCCGACTCAAATGCCATATGGTCTACACTATCCCCCTGGCATTAATTTTTTCTAATGAGTACGAAACACTCAAAAACCGTCTTGGGGGTGGTATCGCTCCGAAAGTGTTACCAATGGTACTTGTGCGCCAAAGAGATGGTAGTGACTACGAATCAGGAATATCTCTGTTACGCCAACTAGTACTAACAAGGGCTTTTCCTGAAATTTCCTGGAATGCAAGGCTAGGCTTAATCACAGAGTTATTTGATCATCCCCAAACTCTAGATCGCCTATGTCGGATCAGTGGTGGTCATATTCGTAACCTTCTAGGTCTGTTATACAGTTGTCTGCAACGGCAAGATCCACCTTTTTCTCAGGATTGTTTAGAAGCAGTAATCAAAGACTATCGTGATGATCTGCTATTAGCAATTGATGAACAAGTCTGGGAATTGCTATTAGAAGTAGTGAATCAACAAAGTGTCAAAGGCGAATCTGATTACCAGACATTGCTACGCAGTATGTTTGTCTTTGAATACCGTGATACTACAGGACGCTGGTTTGGTATTAGTCCAGCATTAGCGGAAACAGAAAAAATCCTCGCTTGGCAGCAAAGCAGGCTTATTCACAACTCATAACTATTTCTGACGTTTTCTAAAATCTAAAATCTAAAATCTAAAATCCAAAATCGGATGACAGAGTGGAAATTCACAGGTACTGAGAACGCCAGTGAAAATCAGCGTTCTGTGCAAAGGTTGATCCGGGCGATCGCACTGTCTAAAAGTCAATTTGCTCTAATTTTAGTGCGATGCAATTACAGGCAACTATGCGAACAAATGTTAGAGAACCTCCGTTCTTTAACTAAAGATATTTACTTACGAGAAGTTTTTCTTTCGACTTCGTCCACTGCTCTACATGCCACTATTGTTTCAGAACTATTTTTAGATAATCCTACTGTAATTACAGATTGTTTACCATCTGCTGTGATGATTTTCGGTCTAGAGACAGTTAGTGCTTTGGAAGACTTGTTAATTGGTATCAACCAAGCACGAGATATCTATGCTGATAGTTTTCCTTTTCCCGTAATATTGTGGCTTACAGACGAAGTAGCAACATTGCTGTCGAGATTAGCACCTGATTTTAAAAGTTGGGCAGCAACTACGATCAAATTTGAAATGGCAAAAGAAGATTTGATTGCTCTAATTAAGCAGCAGACAGAATCTTTATTTGCCAATATTTTAGCAGCAGGAGCAGAACATTTTTTATCTAATGCTGCCCTTGATTTAGATCCTAAATCTCAGCAGCGTCATGAAATAGAGTCAGCACGTCATGATTTGAAAACGCGTTATGACGTCAAATTAGAACCAGAATTAACAGCAAGTCTCGAATTTGTTTTGGGACGCGATCGCTATGCTAATGATGAAATTGAAGAAGCTTTAAATTATTTTCAACACAGTTTAGAGCTTTGGGAGCAACAAGAGAATACACAGAAGTTCTCTATGTCTTCTGTAGATCGCTCACTACTGAGACAAGCCGTTGTACTCTTTCACCAAGGACTGTGCTATCGTCGAATGGCTGAATTACGTCCTGCGCTCAACAGAAGGTATTGGCAAGACGCACTCTTTTGGTTTAAGCAATGTCTAGGAATTTTAGAAAAAGCACAAAGACAAGATTTAGTAGCTAAATTCATTTTGCCAACTTGCGAAATGTTGCAACGTTTACAAGCTTGGCAAGATTTGCAAGAATTAGCTCTCAAGTCTTTAGAATTGCATCGAATCTATGGTGATGAAGTACAAGTAGCACAAGACTATGGTTTTTTAGCTGCTGTGGCTGCTTCTGAGTCAAATTGGACAGCTGCCCATGAATTAGCCAATTCTGCGCTTTCTATTGCTGAAGAAGCACCAAAGGTTTCCCGTCAACAAGAAAGTTCCTATCTGCTTTTACTAGGGCGAACACAGCGACAGATGGGAGAGTGGGAAGAAGCAGTCAATAATCTAGAGTGGGCGAAGATTGTTTGTGAACCACAGTATGAGCCATCACTGTACTTAGAAATTGTGGATGAATTGCGATCGCTATACTTTGTTGAACGCCATGACTACTTAGAGGCATTTAATCTCAAAAAAGAAAAAGCTCAAATTGAGCATCAATATGGCTTTCGTGCTTTCATTGGCGCTAGTCAATTACAGCCACAACGTTACAGAATTAATTCGGCCCTACACTCACAAACAAGCACAATCTTTCCCGAAGAAATTGCCCAAGAAATAGCCGCTTCTGGAAGACAGCAAGATATTAATCGCTTAATTGAAAGAATTACCCGTGCAGACTGTAAACTCACAGTTATTCATGGGCCTAGTGGTGTTGGTAAAAGTTCAATTCTCAAAGCTGGTTTAGTTCCAGCTTTAAAACAAACAATCATCGGAGAACGTAATCCTTTACAGATTGTCTTATCTGTTTATACAGATTGGCAAACAAGTTTAGGACATAGTTTAAACCAGGCGATCGCTCAAAACAAAATCACTACTCAGAGTGAGTTTTCTCACAATTTTATTATCAAGCAATTAAAATCATTAACTGATCGTAATTATACTATTATCTTGATTTTTGACCAGTTTGAAGAGTTTTTCTTTGTTAATAAAAATGCCTTGGCTAGAACCGAATTTTATCAAATTTTTAGTGAATGTTTAAATATTGCTTATGTGAAAATTATTTTATCATTGCGAGAAGATTGTTTACATTATTTATTGGATTTAGAGCGTTTTTGTAATCAGAATAATGCTCGTGGTTATGATTTAGATGTAATTAATAAAAACATTTTAGATAAAGATATTCGCTACTACTTAGGAAAATTTTCTAAAAAAGATGCAATTGTTGTTATTCAAAGTCTAAATCAACGTTCTTATTATGGATTAAGTCATGAGCTAATCAACCAAATAGTAAATGATTTAGCAGGAGATATTGAAGAAGTACATCCGATTGAATTACAAATAGTCTGCGCCCAACTACAAACCGAAAAAATTACTACTATTGAAGAGTATAAGCGTTGTGGTGGCTCCAAGAAATTAGTACAGCGCTGGTTAGAAGAAGTAATCCAAGATTGTGGTCAGGAAAACGAATATTTAAGTTGGAAATTATTGTTTGAGTTAACTGATGAAAAAAGTACAAGACCGATTAAAACAAAAGCTGAGTTAGTAGCTGCACTAATTCAAGAAAGAGACGGGAAAATCGGTAAATGGGGAGATAAAGGAGCAAGTAAAACTATAACTTCATCTCGAAATCTCTATCACCCCATCATCAATATAGAAATAATTTTAGACATATTGGTAGGTAGTGGACTAATATTGCGAGTTCGGGAAGAATCAGGCGATCGCTATCAATTAGTTCATGATTATTTAGTAGAACCAATTCGTAAAAAAAATAACTATGGCATAGTTGCTGAACTTGCCAAAATCAGATTTGAAAAAACAAAAGCTGAAGTAGCTCAAAAAGTCAGTCAAGAAAAACTGAATTTAGTTTTACAAAGACGATTGCGAGAAGCACGTATTGCAGGTGTATTATTGGCAATCATGTCAACAACAATAGCAGGGTTATGGTGGCAAGCTGACTTACAAAAAAGAGCAGCTATTCGTGAAACAATGCGGGCAGAAAATAGCGAGACTAATTTGAAAATTAGTGCGATCACAGCCTCCTCAGAAGCTTTATTTGCGTCCAATAAAGAATTTGATGCTCTTCTGGAAAGTTTACGTGCATGGCAGAAACTTAAGCAAGCAAATGGAATACAATCAGATACTAAGATGCGGGTAGTAACTGCTTTACAGCAGGCAGTATACGGAGTCACCGAGGTCAATCGTCTAGAGGGACACAATGATATTGTTTGGGGTATTGCATTCAGCCCCGATGGCAAATTATTGGCATCAGGTAGCCGCGATCGCACAATCAAGTTATGGCATCCTAATGGTGCGTTAATCCAGACTCTTGATCATCATAGCGATGCAATCACTGGTCTTAGCTTTAGTCCTGATGGTCAAACTCTCGCCTCTGCTAGTCGCGACAAAACAGTCAAAATCTGGCGTCGTCATCCCATCACAGGAAAATTTTTTCCCCAACCCGAAAAAACTCTCCAAGGACACACCGATTGGGTCTTCAGCGTGAATTTCAGCCCAGATGGCAAATTATTAGCTACAGGTAGTAAAGATACAAATGTTAAGCTATGGCGTCGGAATGGAAAATTCATCAAAACACTGCGGGGACATCAAGGTTGGGTGAATTGGGTCAGCTTTAGTCCTGATGGCCAATTTCTAGCCTCAGCTAGTGACGACAAAACAGTCAAAATCTGGCGACACGACGGTAAATTACTGAAAACTTTGTTAGCGCATCAAGAGGGAGTCGCGACCCTAGCTTTTAGCCCTAACGGTCAAATACTCGCAACATCAGGTCGAGACAAAACTGTCAAGCTTTGGCGGCGTTTGGGTAAAAGTGGTAAAGATAATTATGATTTTCGTCTTTATAAGACTTTACAACAACAAAATACTATTGTATGGAATCTCAACTTTAGTTCTGATGGTCAACAGCTAGCTTGTGCAGGTGATGACAACACTGTATACCTGTGGAAAATCAATGAAAAAGGCGAGGTGGAAAATCAACCTGACAAAACCTTTAAAGGACACAGTGATGGTGTTGTCAGTGTTGCTTTCAGTCCTGATCATAGGCTATTGGCATCGGCTAGTTATGACAAAACAGTCAGATTATGGAGTCTAAATGCTTTGAGACTACCTGTCCTTCAAGGTCACACAGATCGAGTTTTGAGTGTGAGTTGGAGTCGTGATGGCAAAATGCTGGCTTCTGGTAGTAAGGATCACACTGTCAAACTCTGGCAACGTGAACTCAAGAGTGGTAAAACTCGTTTGTATAAAACTTTAGTTGCACATACTGATAGAGTTCCGAGTGTCAGTTTTGACCCCCAAGGTCAGATGTTGGCTTCAGGGAGTTATGACAAAACCGTGAAACTTTGGGGGCTAGATGGTCATCTACTCAAGACTCTGACAGGACATAGCGATAGTGTCATGAGTGTTAGTTTTAGTCCAGACGGAGAGTTATTAGCATCAGCTAGTAAAGATCGGAGTGTGAAACTTTGGAATCGTGAAGGTCACTTAGTTAAAACTCTATTAGGACATCAGGGTTGGGTAAATAGCATCAGTTTTAGCCCGAATGGTCAAATTCTTGCTTCAGCCAGTGATGATCAAACGGTAAAACTTTGGCGACGAGACGGTACTTTGTTGAAAACTTTTTCACCTCATGATAGTTGGGTTTTGGGTGTAAGTTTTAGTCCCACTGATCATTTACTAGCTTCTGCTAGCTGGGATAATACCGTCAGGCTATGGCGTTCTGATGGCACATTATTGAAAACATTGTTAAAGGGCTATAGCGATAGTGTTAACTCTGTAACTTTTAGCCCCAATGGCGAGATTCTTGCTGCTGCTGGTTGGGATAGCACAGTGAAAATTTGGAGTTATGATGGCAAATTGATCAAAACTCTTAATGGACATCATGCTCCGGTATTGAGTGTAAGTTTTAGTCCCGATAGTCAAACCTTAGCATCAGCTGGCAATGACAACATCATCATCTTATGGAATTTAGACATGAATGACTTACTAGTGCATGGTTGTAACTGGGTAAGTGATTACCTTCGCTACAATCGCAATGTCGATCAACGCGATCGCTCTCTGTGTCATGGTTTCATCTCACGCTCCCCGAAGGAACAGACGTGAGGCTTCTTGCTGTTTCCCCTGTCGCTACACCCCACTCCTTGAAGGGGTGGGATTCTCAATTGACTTAGCTTGCTGATCCTACCGCCTCAATAGCAGCTTCTAGAGCGATCGCCACATGAGTCCAATGTGTTCCCCCTTGGCAATACACTACATACGGTTCTCGTAACGGCCCGTCCGCCGAGAACTCTAATGTGCTACCCTCAATAAATGTCCCGCCAGCCATGACGACTTTGCTTTCGTAACCTGGCATTTGATCAGGAATGGGGTCTAGATAAGAACCGATGGGTGAATTTTGTTGTATTGCCTTACAAAATGCAATTAACTTCTCGGCAGAACCGAGTTTTATTGCTTGGATCACATCACGCCGAGGTGCAAGGGGTGCGGGATTAACTGGATAACCAAGCTTGTCAAAAACATAACCTGTCAAGTGCGTACCTTTCATGGCTTCCCCTACCATCTGGGGTGCAAGAAATAAGCCTTGGAAGAGTAGACGATTTTGGTCAAAGGTCGCACCGCCGTAACTACCGATACCAGGGGCAGTCAGGCGACAGGCAGCCGCTTCTACCAAATCAGCGCGACCAGCGACGTAACCACCAGCTGTGACAATAGTTCCACCAGGGTTTTTGATCAAGGAACCCGCCATTAAATCAGCGCCGACCTGCGTAGGTTCACTGAGTTCTATAAATTCGCCGTAGCAATTATCAACAAAGCAAATCGTGTTTGGATTTTGCTGCTTGACTAAATTAATAATTTTTTCAATATCAGCAATTGACAAACTCGGACGCCAAGAATAGCCACAAGAGCGCTGAATGAGGACTAAACTAGTTTTATTCTCTACCGTTCGGCTTAAAGCTTGCCAATCCACTGTTCCTTCTGGAGTAAGATCCAATTGGCGATAGCGGATGCCAAACTCTATAAGGGAGCCTTGACCATGACCCCGTAAACCTATCACTTCTTCTAATGTGTCGTAAGGAGCGCCAGCCACCGAGAGTATTTCGTCACCAGGACGGAGGACACCAAGTAAGGCACAAGCGATCGCGTGAGTTCCAGATACAAACTGAACTCGCACAATAGCTGCCTCTGCGCCCATAACTTCGGCAAACACTTTGTCTAAAGTTTCTCGCCCTAAGTCATCATGACCGTATCCTGTGACACCTGCAAAATGGTGAGCGCCGACTCGATGATGGCGAAAAGCACTTAACACTCTGTAAAGATTTCTCTTGACCTGAGCGTCAATTCCAGAAAAAATCTGTAACAGTGCCTGTTCTGCTTGCCGCAGCTGTTCCAAGCTGTTCATTAGTTCCTCATTCACAAAAAAAACATAATATGCGGATTTAAGGATCGCGCAGATTAGGCTGAACAATTCCTATTCAGGTTACTGCATGACAATTGCTACATCAACAAAATCCCGAAGCCATTTAGTACACATTACATTCTTGAGTGTTCTGCACGCTGCTGCGTTGCTTGCTCTGTTTCCCGGTTTCTTTAGCTGGAAAGCAGTTGGTGTGTGCTTGTTTCTCCATTGGGTAACAGGTGGCTTAGGTATTACTCTGGGCTATCACCGCCTCGTCACCCACCGTAGTTTTCAAACTCCTAAGTGGCTAGAATACTTCCTTGTTTTATGCGGAACCCTTTCCTGCGAAGGAGGGCCAATAGAATGGGTTGGTATGCATCGAATGCATCATTTGTACTCAGACAAGGAGTTAGATCCCCATGATTCCAACAAAGGCTTCTGGTGGAGTCACATGGGTTGGATGTTTTTTCATTCACCACTACAGCCAGAAGTACCTCGCTTTACGAAAGATATTTGCGATGACCCAGTTTATCAGTTTTTCCAAAACAATTTAATTTGGCTCCAAGTAGCTCTAGGTGTAGTACTGTTTTTGCTAGGTGGCTGGCCTTTCGTGATCTGGGGAGTTTTTGTTCGCCTAGTTTTTGTATGGCATTGCACCTGGTTAGTCAATAGTGCTACCCATAAATTTGGTTATCGTACTTATGAATCAGGCGATCGCTCAACAAATTGTTGGTGGGTTGCCTTATTAACTTACGGTGAAGGTTGGCACAATAACCACCATGCATTTCAGTATTCGGCTCGTCACGGACTGCAATGGTGGGAATTTGACATGACTTGGATGACAGTCAAACTGCTACAGACGCTTGGTCTAGCCACGAATGTCAAGTTAGCAGATAAAAAGTCATGAGATGATTAAAGTCATCAATTATTGATAATTGAACTAACGCTGTATGCGATTCTTAACCCCCACTCATTCTTAGCTCTATGGTCTAGGAATGAGTGGGGGTTTCAAAAAAATGCCTTGCTGTTTAATTGTGTTACACATCGCCTCTAAAATAGTAGAAATTATTGTAGATTTTTTACAAAGAAAGGCAGAGGGTCGAGGGCAGAAGGCAGAAGGTAAGAAGTATCAATTAAAACTTTAGTTGTGGGTATAAAGCCCACTAAGGAAGAAAATGTATTTCGAGATGCGTAGCGCGATGAAATACGGCATCCTTGTTTCAATCCCACGTTTTTAGACGTGGGTTCCCTTCTGCCTTCTGCCTCCTGCCTTCTGCCTTCATGAATGGAAAATCATCTTCCGAAATTTAAAACCAGATGAGTAATCCCCGTGTTCTGTGCCTGGGTGAGATTTTATTTGATTGTTTAGCTGATCAATTGGGGCGATCGCTCGCCGAGGTGGAGTCTTGGACTCCTTATCCAGGAGGTGCGCCAGCCAACGTAGCCTGTGCTTTAGTCAAGCTGGGTATCCCCACGGGATTTATTGGTTGTGTAGGTGAAGATCAACCAGGCAATGAACTGGTAGACTTATTGCAAAATATCGATGTAGATACAACTGGTGTCCAGCGCCATCCTACAGCACCAACGCGACAAGTTTATGTCGTTCGCTCTGTTGAAGGCGATCGCCACTTTGCTGGATTTGGACAGTACGACACCACAGAATTTGCTGATACCCGCTTGCAAGCCAAGCAATTACCAATCAAGCTCTTTGAAGCCGCAGATTTTCTGGTTTTGGGAACTTTGGAATTAGCCTATCCAGAAAGTGCCAAAGCAGTTTACCGTACTTTGCAACTAGCAGAAGAATACAACCTCAAAGTTTTGCTGGATGTGAATTGGCGTCCTGTATTTTGGCCTAACCCTGACATAGCACCGCAAACGATCCGTGCATTATTCAAACAAGTCGATTTTCTCAAACTTTCACTAGAAGAAGCCGAATGGCTATTTAACACCAGAAGACCAAGGGAAATTTTCAACCATCTCGACTCCATTGAAGGTGTGGTAGTGACGGATGGCGAACACGGTTGTGCTTACTCCTTTGAAGAACACGATGGTGAATTACCCGCCTTTGCTGTGAATGTAGCTGATACCACTGGCGCCGGAGATAGTTTTGTGGCTGGATTCATCCACCAGTTAATAACTCATGGGATCAAAAGCTTGAGTGATCCAGAAAAAGCTAAACATATTGTCACCTATGCTAGCGCTGTTGGAGCATTGACAACAATGAAACCAGGAGCGATCGCATCTCAACCAACCACAGATGAGGTGGAAGCTTTTCTGTTGCAACATTCTAAGTAGCTCGACACATTGATTTTAATGAGTGGCGGGTGTTCAGATCCCCGACTTCTTCTGTGAAGTCGGGGATCTATATCTATAAGGAGCATCCCAATTTTTTCAATATACCCGCGCTTGGGTTTAAACCCTTATACCAATTAAATATGAAGCTGCACATTATTTTAACCCCTCCCAACCTCCCCTTACCAAGGGGAGGTGCCGAAGGCGGTGGGGTTCTTTCTATGCATCTTCATATGAAAATGGTATTAGCTAATTGCACAAGTCGTCTTCAGACGACTCTAATAAATCAAGTAGTCTACTTAAGCAGACTTGAGCTATGACCAGGCGGTTTTTTGAACTTCGATTTTAATTACTGCTGAAGCCTTCTAATATCCTGCAAGGCGTTTTGATACCCTTGTTTATTTCCTTCTTTTTGAAATATTTCAGCAGCTTTTTGTAAATCCGCGATCCCACCTTGTTTGTCACCCCAATTACCACGAGCATTACCTCGGCGGTAATAAGCATAGGCAAAATTGGGATTAATTTTGATAGCTTGGTTGTAATCAGCTATAGCCCCTTTCTTGTCTCCTAAATCACGAAGAGCATTACCTCGGTTGTAGTAAGCTTTGTCGTAGTTGGGATTAATTTTGAGCGCTTCGTTGCAATCAGCTATAGCCCCTTGCTCGTCTCCTAAATATAAGCGGATATTACATCGGTTGTTGTAGGCTTTGTCATAGTTGGGCTTCAGTTTGATGGCTTGAGTGTAATCAGTTATAGCCCCTTGTCTGTCTCCTAATTTACTACGGACTAAACCTCGGTTGTAGTATGCTTCGGCATAGTTGGGATTAATCTGGAGGGCTTGGTTGTAATCATCTATAGCCCCTTGTCTGTCTCCTAGATCCGAAAGAGCATTACCTCGGTTGTTATAGGCTTTGTCATAGTTGGGCCTAAGTTTGAGGGCTTGGTTGTAATCACTTATAGCTCCTTGGTTATCTTTTAATCCACGACGAGCTTTACCCCGGTTGAGATAGGCTGGGGCAAAATTGGAATTAAGTTTGAGAGCTTGGTTGCAATCACTAATGGCTCCTTGATGATCTCCTAAATCTGAGCGGATATTACATCGGTTGCTATAAGCTAAGGCAAACTTGGGATTAATTCTGAGGGCTTGGGTGTAATCAGCTACAGCTCCTTTGTTATCTCCTAATTCGGAACGGACTATACCTCGGTTGTTGTAAGCATACACATATCTAGGATTGAGGCGAATTGCTGTGCTGTAATCGGCGATCGCTCCTTGATAGTCTTTCTGAGTATACTTCTCCTTTGCTTTGATATAAAAATCGTCAGATTTAGGCGCAGCAGTAACTTTTTTAATTGGCGCAGTCAATCCCGTATTTGCCGTCAATATTGGTATTTGTCGTAAAGCTAAGTTAATGGTAGTGCCTATACCCACGTCTAATTGATCGTCAACTCTGCCATGAACGCCTACTACTTCCCCTTGTTCATTCAGCACAGGCCCGCCGCTCATACCTTTGGCTGTCTTATTATCGTAAATTAAGTTATAACCATCACGCTGGGCAGTACCATTAGCATTTACTTGTCCCTTCACGAAAAATAAGCCAGGATTAGAAATTGCTGCTGTCCTCCCAGGAAACCCAGCAACATACACAGTTGTACTGGCTGTGGCTTGATCGGAATTACCAATTTTCGCAACGTTATAAGTTTCACTACTGCTAAACTCAACAATGGCTAAGTCTAACCCTTGCAATTGTTTGACAGTGTTGGTTGTATAACTTTGTTCTTCAGGGGTAATGATTTCGTATTTTTTCCCAGATTGCACCACATGGTAAGCAGTGAGGACGGTGTAAGTGTCACCAGAGCGCTTGATAATTATTCCTGAACCATTACCAGGGGGAGTTTGATCATTATCAATAATCTTGACTGTAATTTCTTGAGAAATCTTTTCTAATTGTTGTGAAGATAGAGCAGTTGCAATCTGGGATTGCACCATCACAACGGATACGCCGATTAGGGCAGATGTAAGTACATAGTGATATTTCATATGTTGATCTCGGTATTAATCATCATAGCGACGGGGAGTATAAACCCAGATACCACCATCTGGTTTTTGGATCATTCGGGTTTTGCTGGAACCTACAATAATCACTGTCCGCATATCAGCCTGTTCTGGTACTAAATTTCCCAGAGTACACACTACAGTTGATTCTCCATCTCTACCGAGGTTACGCGCAAGTACTACCGGAGTATCGGCAGAACGATGACGCAGGAGTATTTTTTGTGTCTGTGCTAATTGCCAGGTGCGTTGCTTGGAAACTGGATTATAAAAAGCAATCACAAAATCTGCTTGAGCAGCAGCAGTAATCCGTTGTTCGATAATTGACCAGGGTTTTAAGATATCTGAAAGGGAAATTGTACAGAAATCATGACCAAGGGGTGCGCCTATTTTAGCTGCGGCTGCTTGCATTGCGGAAATACCCGGCGCTACTTGAATTTCGATACTTTGCCACTCTGGCTTTGCTTGTTTATCCAACACTTCAAAGACTGCGGCAGCCATTGCATAGATTCCAGGATCACCAGAGGATATTACTACCACAAACCATCCCTCTGCTGCTAAATCCAGCGCTACCTTTGCTCGTGCAATTTCTTCGCGATTGTCAGACTCATGCAGGCGTTTATCCTTGGTGAAAGCTTTAACTAAATTCAGGTAAGTAGAATAACCAACAAAATCAGTGGCATTACGTAATATTTCTTTGACTTCCGGCGACATCCAATCACTTCTACCTGGCCCTGTGCCAATAATAGCCAAGCGTCCCCGTGGTGTACCTGTGGTATTGATGTCGATGGGTAAAGGTGCGATCGCGATCGCACACGAAAAATTAGCTGTTTGCCGTTGCATTACCAATTCCCCAGCAGCAGCCAATAAAGCCGCTCCTATTGCCACATCTGCGGTATTGTTTTGATACATAACCTGAGCGATCGCATCGGGAGTAAAAAAACGAATTGGCAGATTGAAAGAACTAGCGATCGCTTGTAAACCAGGTTCAGCCGCATCTGAAATACTAGCAAAAACCCCAGCCACCGACGCTGGAGCTAACTGTGCATCTGCTAGCATTTGTTGTACTAACGCAACTAACTCGCAATCTTCCCCAGTGTGTAATGTGGGATTGAGGGGAGTAATTCCGATGGCGATCGTTGCAGGATGATAAATTAAGTGATTTGGTGTGGAATCTACTGCTTTTTCTGTAACTTCTATGACTTTCTCTGCATCTTGAACAATAGGCAATGAACTATTCCTTAGCCAAGCTGCATTACCTTCTAATCGCACCGATTGTCCTGCCAAGAGGTCAGACATAAAGGTTTTGGCATATTCCGGGTTAGACAAGCGATAGCCTGCTGGTGGATCTTCCAACGCAATACCAAAGCGGATATCACCCGTAGTTGTGAGCGCAGGTTTTATACTTAATACACTGGCAATCTTTCGTGCCAAACTATTGACACCATTGAGTCCTCCCAACAAAGGTACAACTGCACTACCATCCTCTGCAACAGCTAAAACTGGGGGTTCCTGTCGCTTGTTGGCAAGCAGTGGTGCTAAGGTTCTGATCAAAATACCTGTAGCACAAAAGCCAATAATCGGTGTGTTATTTGTGAATAACTCCCGCAGTGTGACTCCAAACTCTGTAAAACTCACATCCACATCAGAAGTCCGGCCTGCTAGTCCGTATAACTGCGCTTCTGGCAAAACACTAATAATCTTACGAGCAACAGGGATACTGTTGTTACCCAGCACAATAATAACGGGTGCAATTTTGGTCATATAGCATTCCTAAATCATTAGCTCCAGACAAGATCCCCGACAACTCTTGCGAAGTCGGGGATCTTGAGTTTGGGATTCCACTGTAGATTCAAACCAAAAGTTGACAAGTGTAGCAACTACAAATTACTTTCTATCAATTGTCGATACTCGCTCTTTTGCTTGACGCCTTTAAGTTCTTTCACCAATTCCTTATTCTTAAAAAACTGAATTGTGGGAGTTCCACTAATACCCGCGTTTTCTGCAATTTCCCGGTCTTTGTCGATATCAATTTCTACAAAGTGAATTTTGCCATCAAATTCATCGACTACTTTATTAAGTATAGGTTTGAGGGTATGGCAAGGGCCACAACCGGGAGAAACGTATTTGACAATGAGCAGGCGATCGCTTTCATGGAAAAGCTTCCGCAGAGAATAACTTCCCTCATGGCGTGTTGCATTTAAATCAAATTCGTCATCAGTGGGAGTTTTGTTAGAGGTAGGCTGAGGCTCTAAATCATTATCGGGAGTTTGCGACACTTGATGAAACTCCTGAAGTAAATCATTGGCAGATAACCACCGTTCTGCTAACATTGCCGCCATACAACCACTACCTGCTGCGGTAATTGCTTGACGATATTCGTGATCCTGCACGTCACCAGCAGCAAAAACCCCTTCTAAACTTGTTTCTGGTGAATTGGGTTTGGTAACAACGTAACCCACTTCGTCAAGTTCTATTTGTCCCTGAAACAAAGAAGTATTGGGAGTGTGACCGATCGCGTAGAATAAACCCTTGACGTGCAGTTCGCTTTCTTCGCTGGTTTGATTATTGCGGATTTTCACTCCTTCCATGTGACCGTTCCCGAACACATCCACAGGTTCAGTGTTCCAATGAACATGGATTTTGGGGTTACTCAAAACCCGGTCTTGCATGGCTTTAGAAGCGCGCATCTTTTCAGAGCGTACCAGCAAATTTACCTTAGAGCCATATTTAGTTAAATAAATAGCTTCTTCTGCTGCTGAGTCACCACCACCCACCACAGCCAATTCAGCACCGTGGAAAATTGGTGTAGCGCCATCACAGATTGCACAAGCAGAAATACCGCGACTCCAAAATTCATGCTCGTTGGTTAAACCCAAACGCCTAGCTGTTGCACCTGTGGCAATAATTAAACTATAGGTTTTAAATTCCCGTTCTTCTGAGCGGACTGTAAACGGACGCTGACTCAAATCTACTTCAATAACGTCTTCTGTGTAAAGTTCAGCGCCCCAACGTTCCGCTTGAGCCTTCATCAAATCCATCAGTTCTGGCCCAGTAATCCCTTTGGGGAAGCCAGGAAAGTTTTCTACTTCCGTTGTTGTCATTAACTGTCCACCAGGTAAACCCCCTGCTTGGAACCCCTCAAATACAACTGGTTTCAGGTTGGCGCGTCCCGCGTAAATAGCAGCTGTGTAGCCTGCTGGCCCAGAACCGATAATTACGACGTTTTCTACATTTGGGTTGGTCATGATGGCTAGGTTATGCGAACTCATAACGACTATGTCTAATCTAGCATAACAAATAAATTGTTGATTGTTGGTCAATCTTCAAGGGTTAATTGTCATTCTCCCTTGTCCCCTTCTCCCCTCAATCCCCATTCCTTTTCCGTGCTGGCGAGAAAATTTTTTAGCCAGAGTGATATGAAAGCAATTTTAAGTGGGTAAGTTACTTTTACAACACAAAAATCACTTATAAGATACTCACTTCAGGAGAACTCAATGCTCAAGCTAGAACTGCAAGCCAAATTCCTCCAGCATTTGAACAACCGTAAGAAAAAAAATGAAGAAGGTTTTACACTTATTGAATTATTGGTGGTAGTAATTATTATCGGTGTACTTGCGGCGATCGCACTACCTTCGCTACTGGGTCAGGTGAATAAAGCTAAACAGTCAGAAGCGAGAAACTACGTAGGTACAGTTAACCGTTCTCAACAAGCTTACTTCCTGGAATATCAAAAGTTTGCTACTAACCTCTCTGAATTGCAAGTAGGGATAAAAACTCAATCTGAAAATTATCAGTATGCTATTACTGGTAGTGGTACTAGTGCTGCCCAGTTTAAAGGAATGGCTATTAAACCTGCGCTTAAATCCTACTATGGATTAGTAGGTACTCAAGTAGGAGATAGCGCGACCTCTGAAGCGCTAACACTAGCAATAGCTTGCGAATCTCCTGGACCTACTACATCAGTAGCTGATGTTACCACATTTAGTACAGGGTGTGCAAACAACTTCGTCTCTTTAGCTAGATAAGAGAGTTGAAAGCATTCATTAATCACTATTACGAGTAATTTCACATACTTTCTTAAATTGGGTAATGTCTAAAAACATTACCCAATTTGTGCAACTTACTAACTGTATAATTCTGTTCCTTTATTCTCACAAGTTTTTCATAAATACTATGCTCTCATTAACTACTCCAACTCAACATCATCAGTTGGCAGAAAAATATTTTGTTGCAGGTAATTATATCCAGGCTGCAAGTCTCTACGAAGAAGCTATTGCTTTAGAATCTAATATTAAATCTAACTATTGGTATTTGGGTTTAACCTTGCTATTGCAAGGACAAGAAGTAGAAGCTCAAACAACTTGGTTCATGGCAATGATCGAAGGAGAAGCAGAACAAGTTGAGGCTTGGAATACAGAATTAGTCTCTATTTTACAAACAGAAGCCGAACGCCAGGAATCACTAAAGGAATATTCACTTGCTGAAAAAATTCGCCACAATATTAAAGAAATTGCTCCTCAAAATATTAACAACCTTTTATATCTTATTCAATTATTAATCAAGTTAAAAACCTATACAAGTGATGGATTGCAAGAACTAGGTGTAATTGAAATCCTACAATCTGAACTCAGATTAGAAGTAAATATTGAATTGTTAATGCAAACTTTACAGATTATTTTAGAGAATTATTATCTCTATCCATCTACTCTGGATTTTGCCAAAGCCTGCTTACCATATCTTCAAGATAATTGCCAATCTTTGCTTAGTATTATATTACCGTCAGCCGTAGAAATCGCCTATTCTCATAGATTACCTAGAATAGCAGCTCAATTATGTGAAATTTATTTGCAGTTAAGTCCTAATAACTCAGAAATCATAGGTCATTTAGCTGGTTTTTATGAAAATTCTATGCAATTTGAAAAAGCGATATCAGCCGCTAAATTATTTTATGATGGAGTACAGGAATTACCAGATATGGTGTTTGCTAATCGTCAAATACTTCGGTGTTTAATGAGTGCAGGTGGACATTGGGAAGAATCTTGTTATGTACATCAAAGGCAAGAATTTTTAGTAAAAAAGCTTATTGAAAATAATCCTGCGCCATTGGATAATATTAGAATTTGTAGACTATTTAATGCTATTTTTTTTACTCCTTATATTGAAGATAATCCCATAAAAAATAGAGTTATACAAAATTGCTTATTGCAACTTTGCCAAGCAAATATAGCAAATTATTCAAAAGAAGCCGTAGATAAGTATTATCAAGGTCATTTAGAAAGAAAAAAACACACTTGCACCAATAAAAAAATTAAGTTAGGATATCTATCTTATTGCCTTAGAAGTCATTCTGTAGGTTGGCTCAGTCGATGGCTATTTCAGTATCACGACCGTGATAAATTTGAAATTAATGCTTACTTTATTAGTACAAATCCAGAATGTGACCCTTTACATGAATGGTATCTCAGCAAAGTAGATAAAGCATATAAAGCAAATAAAACTGCTGAAATTGCTGAAGAAATATACCAGGATGAAATTGATATATTAATTGATTTAGATAGCATTACTTTAGACATTAGTTGTGAAGTTATAAGCATGAAACCTGCGCCGATTCAAGTAACTTGGTTAGGTTGGGATGCTTCTGGTAGTCCATCAGTGGATTATTTTATTGCAGACTCTTATGTATTACCAGAATCAGCGCAGGAATATTACAGCGAAAAAATTTGGCGTTTACCTCAAACTTATGTAGCTGTAGATGGTTTTGAGGTCAGTGTACCTACAGTAACTCGTGAGGAATTAAATATTCCTCATGATGCAGTTGTATATTTCTCTGGTCAGCGAGGCTTTAAGCGACATCCATACATTACGAGACTGCAATTAAGAATTATTAAAGAAGTTCCCAATAGCTACTTCTTAATTAAAGGACTATCTGATGAAGAATCTATTAAAAAGTTTTTTTATCAGCTAGCAGAAGAAGAAGGCGTAGATACAGCTAAATTCAGGTTTCTCCCAGGTGTTATTGCAGAATCAATTCACCGAGCTAATTTAGGTATTGCAGATGTTGTATTAGATACCTATCCTTACAATGGAGCTACAACCACTCTAGAAACTCTGTGGATGTGTATTCCTATGGTGACGAAAGTCGGTGAACAATTCGCCGCTCGTAACAGTTACACCATGATGATGAATGCTGGAATCACAGAAGGTATCGCCTGGACTGATGAAGAATATGTAGAGTGGGGTGTACGTCTAGGTAAAGATGAAGCTTTAAGACAACAAATTGCGTGGAAATTGAGACAGTCAAGGAAAACATCACCTCTATGGAATGGTAAGCAATTTACCCGTGAAATGGAAAAGGCTTACGAACAAATGTGGCAAATATATATTAGTTCGTAGTGAGGGCTTCAGCCCTCAAGATAACTTCTAAGAGGGCTAAAGCCCTTACTACAAATGGCTGAAACTTGCTAATTCATAAGATGTAAGAGTATCTGCTTTTGCTTGTATTAATGCTTGTTTATTTTCATTTGGCAAAACAATTCGCCCATGAAGACGAGGTAGTAATACCTTCCACTGGATCTCAGTTAAATTTCCCACTAGAGAAATTTCTAATCCATCAGTAATATCTAAATCTTCCTCCATGAGAAGGCTCATTGTGACACTTGATAACAATAAATCTGCATCTTCAGTAGCAATATTATTAGTATCAATTAGTAAAGTCATGTTGCTACTATCAGAATGAGTTGCTAGCGTCTTAATTACTTGTGCCAATTCAAGACTGATGAATTCTTCTGGTTGCAACCAATCAGGGAAAATAATTAAGTTTATATCTTTAAGATTTAAAGATAAAAGTGTCACATCAATTAAAGCCGAACTAACAATCTCTGCCATTTTTGACCAAGAAAACTTCTTCGCTTGTTCTAAACCCGCAGCAATTAATGATTGACGAACACTAGGTTTTTGTACTTCGCAAAGTGCATTTGCTAGTTTATATACATCATCATAATTGATATATATTGCAGCTTCTCCAGCTACTTCTGGAATAGAAGCGTTAGGACAAGTAATCACAGGACAACCACAAGCCATTGCTTCTAATACAGGTAAGCCAAAACCTTCATACTTAGATGGATAAACTAATGCTATAGCACCAGAATAAGCTATTGCTAATTCTTCATCATTCAGTTGCAGCATATGAACAACACTACCAAATGTACAGGATCTAAACTGAGATTCCAATAAACCTCCGCTACCTGTAACAACAATATCAAAACCATAGCTGCTAACAAGCTGTGAAAAAGCTTGGAAGAATAAAATACTATTTTTATATCCAGTTCCAATACCAGCTAATAAAAAGTAAGGCTTGGTGATACCATATTTTGTTTTAAAAAAGCTTATGTTTTCAGATGTAGATTGTTTAAAAGTACTGCTAATTCCACAATACGCTATAGTAACAGACTCTAAAGATATATGATTAAAGCATTTTGCTAAATCAAGTGCTGTATTTTTGGAAATAGCTATATAGGCGGATGCGTCTTTTATTGCTTGTTGTTTATCTCGCCACATGGGATGATTCATATCCCATCCCATGACTTCTGGAATCATATCATAAGCCATGAACACAGAAGGTGTTTTTATAGGTGTTGTATAGTAAGAAGAGATAAACAAATCTGCACCTTCTTGATCGCATATTTGCTGTAAAAATTCTCGCTCAGTATTGATCCTGTTATAGTCATAAGCTGGTACATTCAAATACTTAATACCTGGGATTTTCGGAGCAGTACCAGCACGGTCAATTACAATAATATGTTTGGAAAACTCATTATTTGACCATTCTTCTAAGAGAGATTTCCAAACACGCGCAATTCCAGTTTGATAGAGTTGGAAAAATACACCATCAACGATAATTATCGGTGATATTTTGCTGACTTGGGCAATTTGCTGTTGTACTTCTTCTGGTTGTAAAAATCGCCAATTGTTATTGTCATTATCTCTTTGAGCAATTGGAACTATGCCTTGTCTATTTGCAATGTCTACTTGAGTTGCATCTTGAACCCAAGGAAAATATTCCCTTAATAAAATCGGAAATTTAGTATTTTTTTGTAAAGAGATCCATTGAGCAATAGCATTACTATAACCATAGTATTTTTCTTTAAATCTCAATTGTTTTTGTGTGACATAAGCAAAATGCTGAAAAACTAAACCATGGTGTTCTGTTTCGTGATGTAAAAAAGGATTAGTATTCGCTATATTTTTATATTGACCATCAGCTAAAGGTTCTACCAACACAGGAGGCTCATGTGCAGCCCAAATATATCCCGGTTTAAATCTCCAAGTTCTTAGCCACTCTTGTTGAGGATTCTGTGCATAACAGTTGCGAGTGCTAATAATTAATTGTTCACCGACAAAATACCAACACCAATAGAAAGCAGGTGTTTTTTCAGGGTTACTAATAAATATTTCCCTAGCAGTACAAATCTGTTCTAATGTCCATAGTTCATCGACATCTATTTGCCACAATAAGCATTTTTCTTGAATGTTAGCAAGTGGTGCATTAACCATTTCTCGTTTACCATCCCAGAACACGCCTTCCGATTGACGGTAAATTGTGATGTTATCTGGATAAAGTTCTGCCAATTCATCTAAATATTCCGTAGTTCCATCACAACTACGCCCATTTTGATGAATTTCATCACTAATACATCCACCGAGTTTTACACTCCAACTGGTGTCATGTTTTAAATCCGCTACACCTTCAACAATATGCCAATGCCATTTGAAAGGTAGTTGTTTGAAAATTTCAATATGGTAACGGATAAATGGTTGTCCATTGAGAACAATAGTAAAAAAGTGAATTGGCAAGCCTGTGGTTAATGAAGAGTTTGTAGCAGTTAAATTTTTTTGTCCACAGGCGAGACTTGAAGAGTATTCATGATTATCAAGAATATATTTAGCTGTTTTATACCAAACACGTTCTGGTCCGGGCCATGTATATATAACATCATGAAATGCTATCCAACCACCATGTTTTACTAGTGGGAATGACATTTCAAAATCTTTTAAAACATCTAAATATTGATGAGAACCATCAATAAAAATAAAATCAATAGCTTTACCATTTGTTAGCTCTTGCCAATCTTTTAATACATCATGGGAGTAACCACGTAATGGTAATATATATTCTTCAAGATCATTAGCTTGTATATTTGGTTGCCAAATTTCAAAAAATTGGCGTTCAGCAAAATCGGAATCATTTCCATCCCATGTATCAATGGCATAAATTTTTCTATTTGTTCCTATGCAAGCATAGCCCATTGCAACTGTTGAACGCCCCTTAAAAGATCCAATCTCTACTATCACAGCATCTTCTGGAAGAGATTTTACTTTATTAAAAAGGTATTCTTCTTGACCAGGAATCATGAAGCCTTCTATAGATTCAACAGCATCATGAATAGTTTGATAGGCTACGGGTGAAACACTTTTTTGTTTAAAAATTGCATATCCATTCCGCATTTTATGATGACAGCTAATTAGAGTGTAACTAGAGTCTTGAAATAATCTATCAAAATTTTTATAGTTTTTAAATGTATTAATATCATCCAAAAATATATATTTTGCGCCATAGACTTCATCTAATTCGGCGCTACCAGTAAATTCTGAACCGTCAATTAATACTAAATCGAAAAAATCTATATTATTTTCTTTTTTTATTTTTTTAATTCCATGATCACAAAAATCAATTTTTTTGACATATTCAATATCTTGTTTTAGCAAATGCAAGACTGTCTTTAACGGATAAATGTTTAAATTGTTATTAGTTTGTTCGTAGAATTCAATAACTTCGTTTTCACTAGAAAAACTTTCTACAGGCACAGAAGATAAATTATATACTTTTACAAAATCATCATTTTCATATCTCTTTTTTAATTCAGTAAATCTACTTTTTGACACCTCCATACAAAATAATATGGGTTTGTTAGGATTTTGACGCATTCCTGTGACAAATGCTTATGTGCTTCCTTCTCCTGAAGATGAACCGATTTCTAAAACTGTTTTTATATCTTCTTCTCTAGCAATTATTTGAATAGTTGCATAAAATTCATCGTTTTTAATTTCTGGAGGAATTAAACGGTTCAGTTCATAATTATTAATTTCGTTATTCATATTTTTTATTTTTTATTCTATTGTTTGTTATAATTACCTGTTTTCTTTTTCAATTGTTCTAAAAAAATTTTGTAATCTTGTCTTTCAGGATTCAGTTTCACTAACTTTTCTAAAGGTTCGATTGCACCCTTGAAATTCTGTGACTCTAACCGTATTTTCACTAATCCTTCTAAAGCAGTATTATTTTCTGGCTCTCGTTGTAACACCAACTTAAAACCCTGTTCCTGTTGCTGTAATGAAGACTCAGCAGACACAGGTGGGGTTGAAGGATTTTCGATCGCTTTTTGTATTGTGGGAACTATAGCAAAAAACCCGGAGCCAACAAAAGATACAATTGACACCCAGGTTAAAATCTTTTTTCGCCGCTCAATTTTCTTGCTACGGTTAACTAGGTATTCTTCTCCAGAACTAGCCATCTTTCAACTGTTACTGCGGTAAATACTTAAGTACCAGCAAACCTCCTGTTAAGAGAATACCCAGCGTTTCTTAAAAACTAACATTCTCGTTTAAAGTTTTTGATGGCTAGTTCAAAAGCAAATTTCCAAATTTAAAAAAAATTATTATCCCTCCCACTTCCCCACAATCCACAAAACTCAACCACAGATATCTTTAATTTGCAACAAAAGCATCAAACCTACCAAGCACAGCCATATCTTCTGCATCGAATTCTACAGGCGTCCCACTGCGAATAAGTTCGGCAAAATCTTCATTGGGAACCATCACAGTCAACGTATATAAACGTCCAGAACCTGTATTTTCAATTACATGAGTACCAGTAGGTGGCACTAACAAACTATCTCCAGCTTTAATTGAAATACTTTTACCATCACAAGAGGCCCTACCTTCCCCTTTGAGAACAAAAAACATCTCTATAGCGAATTGATGACGATTAGGGGGAGTTTTACCACCTACATCAAAAATTTCCACACAACAAGTTAGAGAAGCATTCGCGATCGCCGGGTCAAATACGATCGCCAAACGGTTTGAATCCTGGGGGCTAATACGATAAACTTGGTAATCTTTGGGAGATTTGACAACAGGAATTACACAGCAATTGATCATATGTCATTTGTCCTACTATACAAGAAGCTGCTAAAGCGTCTAGCGTCTATGTCATTGGTCATTTGTTAGTAGGAGCGAGCGTACGGTCGTTCGCCCCTACTAACCATTAATTGCTTTGAAAATTGCTTCTGAATCTGTGACAAAACCGAAACACTGTTTGACGTTATATAGTGTTGCTAACCAACAATATTCAGGGGAAGTTGTCGCTGTACAATCTTTAACTAATATGCAGTCGTATCCTAAAAAGTTGGCGTCTTGTAAAGTTGCCATAACACATTGATCCGCATTGACACCAGCAAAAAATAGTGTCGTTCTGCCCAAGTTTCGCAGGATACTATCTAAAGGAGTGTCCCAGAAACCACTCATACGGTATTTATCAATAAAAACATCTCCTGGTAATTGTTCGAGTTCATCTACCACTGCTGCTGCCCAACTACCTTTCATCAGTACTTTAGCACCATTACTCGGTAATGGATCACCTAACCCCACACCTTCCCCTGTGGAATTGTAGACATGATGTATACCTGCACTGATATTGAGTAAATCAGGACGGTTTCCCCAATTTATCCATATTATCGGCACTCCAGTTGCCCGCAGTGTTGGCAGTAGATTTTGCAAAGGTTTGATTGGCTGACGCGCTGGATTGACATCTACACCGATATGTGATAACCAACCATCAGGGTGACAAAAATCATTTTGCATGTCAATGACGAGGATAGCAGCTTTTGCGAGATCAAGGCGGAGATTTTTGGTTTCTGTTGCTAAGATAACGGGTTGTGGGTTAAGGGGAGGACGAGTGATATCTGCGATCGCCTGATTTACTGCCCAAGCATTTGGTGCAATTCCTAGTTTCCGAAGAGGCAGATCCATAAAAGCAACATCCAACATCATTGTTTACTTTGTAACTTGAAATTAGCTCCAGAGCTGGATTACTTAATTAAGGTTAAATATTCATGAACTTTACTATTGAGAATGCCTTAATACCTGTCGAAGATGATTACACTACCGTTGATGTGCAAGTTAACCTGGGAATTATTACTGCGATCGCACCACAGCTAGAGGTGGTGGGAACAGCGATTAACGGTGAAAATAAACTTTTATTACCAGGATTCTTCAACGCTCATACCCATTCATCGGAAATGTGGCAACGGGGGATCATGTCTATGTTACCCCTAGAATTATGGCTAGCAGAACTCTATGATTTCGCGCCTCTCGATCTCGAAAAAGTTTACCTCAGTGCTTTAGGAACAGCAGTAGAAACTCTACTTTCTGGGGGTACGAGTGTCGTAGATCATTTAGTATTGATTCCTGGTAAAGAATTAGAAACCATCGCCACCGCAGTTCGTGCTTATCAAGAAGTTGGTATTCGTGCGTTTGTTGCACCCCTAATTCAAGATGAATCGATTACTGCTGGTATTCCATCGGGGGAAACTCAACAAAATCATGAGCCTTATTTTCGCTCAACGCAAGCAACATTAGAAATTATTGAAGCAGCAGTACAACAATTTCATCGTCCAGAATCAGGCGTGAATATTCTCGTCGCCCCAACTGGTATCCAACTGTGTTCTGATGCTTTATTTGATGGATGTAGACAGTTAAGCGAAAAGTACAATCTTTGTCGTCACTCCCATTTACTAGAAACCAAAGCCCAGGAAAAACTAGCTCAAGAAAAATACGGTTGTACTGCCGTTGCACACCTAAAGCGTATTGGTTTTTTAGACTATCGCACAAGCCTAGCCCATTGTGTCCATCTAACTGACAATGATATTTCTATCCTTAATCAAACTCAATCTACCGTAGTTCATAACCCCTTAAGTAACTTGCGTTTGGGTAGTGGTATTGCCCCAATTTTAAAATATCGGCAAGCAGGAGTAAACGTAACTTTTGGTTGCGATGGTGCATCAAGTAATGATTCGCAAGATTTATTAGAAGCGATCAAAATTGGTTCTATCTTACATAACGTCACCGATTTAGATTATCAATACTGGATTACACCCAGACAAGCAGTAGGAATGGCTGCTTTGGGTGGTGCAAAGGGATTGAATACAGCAGATAAACTTGGTTCTCTAAGTGTTGGGAAAAAAGCAGATTTAGTACTTTATGATCTGACTAATTTATCATTATTACCGCGTACAGACCCGATTGGTTTATTAGTTTTAGGACGTCCTAGTAATGTAGTTAATAGTGCGTGGGTGAATGGTAAACAAATTGTTGCTGATGGCAAAGTTACAACAATTGATGTTGAGAAATTGCAGCAAGAATTATTTAATCACAGTCAGTGGGATACTCAGCGTCAATCTCAAACAGTTGCTCAAATTGAAGCACATTATCGGTTGGTGATGGGGTTGTGATTTCAGAGCGATCGCCCTTTGAGAAAAACTTTGTGATCTACTAATTTTTCTTATCCCTTGCTTGAATTACTGCAAAGTTGACTCATTGACTAACATCTCTGGTAACTTCTTATCCTTTACAGAATCAATGCTTTCAGGGAAATCAGCAAAACCGTTGATCGCATCTTTGATAAAACCAGCTAAAGGAACAGCAAGCAATAACCCTAATAATCCACCAATATAAGTTCCTACCAGCAAAGAGATAATTACCCAAATTGGTCTAAGACCAGTAAAACTACCTAAAATTCGGGGTGCGATCGCTTGATCAATCAACTGATCAAGAATCAGAGATAGAACTAAAACTTTAGCCGCTAACCAAATGTTGTGTGTTGCGAGTATTAAAACGATAATAAAATAACTCACAATATCACCAAAAGGAACTAGGCTCAAAATTGCTACACCTAAACCAAAAACTAAACCAAATTTTAGTTTCAAAATTAAATATAGAATCGTTTGTGACACTCCCAGCATTAAAGCTAAAATCACCTGACCAATCAGAAAATTTTGGAAGTTCTTCTGAAGAGATTGCTGTATCTTCTGGGCTAAACCAAAAGGTATTTTTTGAAATATTCCTTTCCAAATTCTTTCGCCATCTATTAAGATATATATTGTTAATACAACTGTGATTAAAGCTTCGGAAACGCTATCAAGAGTCTCTAAAATAATACCAAATAGCTGATCTCCTGTTTGTTGTAACTCATCAGGTAAACGATTGATTGACTGACTAAATATCTCACTAAAATTAATATTTAGTCTGTGATTCTCTGCCCAATTATTGAGAAATTGAAGTTTTTGTTCAGTAGCATCAATCCATTGAGGAACTGATTTAATCATTTCATTTAATTGTTGTATAGCAATGGGTAATAAAGTAATACCCAAGCTGATCACAATTACTAAAGTTGAAAGCAAAACCAATGATATTGCATATTTGCGTTGCATTCCTCGTTGTTCAAGGAGTGCAACAGGGTAGTCCAAAATAAAAGCTAACAAACTAGCTAAAACTAAAATAGTGACTATGGGTTGAAAATATTGAAAAAATTTAAAAGCTAACCAACCATTCAGAAATACTAATGGAAACAGAAGCGTCAAAATTAACCATTGCAGTAGTTTATTTAGAGAAAACATGATTTTAAATTAACAGTCATAAATTAACTTATACATTTATATACAGCGCTTTGCATCTAAATGGAGTACACCCTGTCCCTAATCCCCAAAGAGGCCCCGAGTTCCCCAAGCGGTGCATGGGCTTCTTCCGTACCTCACGCTAGTTGAAGTCTGCTGTATATAGGACTAGCCTAATCCTTGAATTTTGAAATCTCAAAGGTATTCATCAAAAGTAGAGACGTTGCACTGCAACGTCTCTACAACCCCAAAATTATGACAAAAAATCCTTAACCAAGCAGTATTAGATCATGGGTTTGTTACTAATTTAATCCCCAATTCCCGATCCCTGATCCCTAATCCCCGATCCCTAATAGCTGTTAAATCTGCTGTAACTGGTATTAACTGCACCGCACAGGCTTTTAATTCTGGTTGTAGAGAATCGGGACAAGCTTCAGGATGGGTGAGGGCGTTGGCTTCGGCGTTATCTGCCCACATAGCACCCCAATGCATGGGAACGAACACTGTACCAGGGGCGATCGCTTTGGTAATTTTGGCTGGGAAGAAAGTTTTAGAACGGCGCGATCGCACTTCCACTAATTGGTTACCAGTAATTTCTAATCCAGCAGCATCACGGGGATGAATTTCGATAAACGGTTCGGGGTGCATTTGCCGAATTTTTTCAATCCGACCAGTACGTGTCTGAGTGTGCCAATGTCCGTAAAGTCTACCAGTCGTCAGGACAAAAGGATAATCAGGATCTGGTGGTTCTGCTAGTCCGCGTGAGTGATAAGCTCCAAATCTAGCGCGTCCATCGGAGGTGTGAAAGCGCAAATCAGTATATAGTCTTTTGGATTCCCCATTTCCCCGTTTCTCTATCTGTTTGTCGGGATGTGGCCATTGAGTCGGGCCTTGGGAGCGCAATTGTTCATGACTTAACCCTGTCATATCGCAGGGGCGATCGCGAGTTAGTTGGACAAACTCTGCAAATACTTCGGCGGAGTTAGCAAAGGCGAATTCTCCAACAAAACCTAACCTGCGCCCGACTTCGGCGAAAATTTCCCAATCTGCTTTGGCTTGTGTTGGTCGTCGGCGAAATGTTGAACACAGGGTAACTCGGCGTTCAGAATTGGTCATGACGCCTGTTTTCTCACTCCATTGGGCAGCTGGTAGAAGAACATGAGCGTAAGTAGTGGTTTCTGTGGGATAATAAGCGTCTTGGTAAATAGTAAAAGGCGATCGCATCAACGCTGCTTTTGTACGTTCCAAATCTGGCATACTCACCGCCGGATTAGTAGCAGCGATCCACAGCAAGCCAACAGTCCCATCTTCTAAGCCAGTAATCATGTCCCAAGCCGTCAAACCTGGATTAGGTGAAATTTGTCCCTGCTTTAATCCCCAAATTTCTTCAACTTCGGCGCGGTGTTGGGGATTTTTCACCAAGCGATAACCAGGTAACAAATGTGCCAATCCTCCGGCTTCTCTACCTCCCATCGCGTTGGGCTGACCAGTGAGAGAGAATGGCCCCGCTCCTGGCTTACCAATCTGTCCAGTCATCAAGTGCAGATTAATAATAGTTCTGACCTTGGCTGTCCCTTCTGAAGATTGATTCACACCCATTGACCACATAGACAAAACGCGTTGTGATTGACCCCAATACCTAGCTGCTGTTTCCAAATCTTTGATTTCTATTCCGCATCGGTCAGCTACTATTTCTGGAGAATAATGGCGAATTACTTCAGCATAGGCAGGGAAGTTGCTGGTACACTCATCAATAAAGCCAGCATCAATGTGGTTCCAACGCATCAACAAATGAGCAATTCCATTCAACAAATCAATATCTGTACCAGGACGAATTGCTAAATGTAAGTCAGCTACTTCTGCGGTGGGTGTACGACGAGGATCAACCACAATCATTTTGACCTTGCGGTTCTTTTTGTGGTATTTCTCCAGTCGGTTAAAAATGATCGGGTGACATTCTGCTGTATTAGTACCAATTAAAAATGCACAATCAGTTAACTCCAAATCGTCGTAGCAACAGGGAGGCCCATCCGCACCCAAGCTTTGAATGTAACCAGCTACAGCACTAGACATACACAGGCGGGAGTTAGCATCAAAATTATTGCTACCCAAACATCCTTTTAACAGTTTCTGGGCTATGTAATAATCTTCGGTTTGAAACTGACCAGAACCATACATGCATATGGCTTCTGGACCTTGAGTAAAACGTACAGTTTGAATCCGTTTGGTGATCAAATCAAAAGCTTCATCCCAACTGACGCGCCGAAATTGCTGATCTAAAGAGTCCCGTACCATTGGGTAATGCAGTCTATTTTTATCTAAAGATTCAGCGATCGTTGCACCTTTGACGCAAACCATCCCTTGACTCGATGGATGGGTTTTATCACCCCGTACCCGCCAAATTGGGTTTCCTTGACTATCGCGATGAGTTGCTTTACCTGGTTGGGCTGGCGGTGAAACTTCTAGACCACAGCCAACACCACAGTAAGGACAGAGTGTTTTAGTAACTTCAGTCATGGTAATCGCACCATGTTCCTTGATTATTTAAATATTGAAGTCAAACAATTTTCGATTTTAGACTTCGTCGTGAGCGCTCAGTCGAACGATTTTGGATTGACCCCCAGGATTTATCCGAAGGCTTGAGGATGCTTTGAAAATATATCTAAAAAAACCTGATTATTTTAATTTTCAACTAGTACCGCAAGGAGTCCGCGCGCGAAATCTTTGATTTGGTGTTGAGAGGAATTGTGGGTTGAATTGTCGCGTCCTGTGACATGGACAAAATTCTGTTTATTTAAATCTGATTATAAGAAAAGGCAAAGAGCAGTAAACGCTTTCGCCGTGAAGTGTTGCGTGAGCTAGCAGCGTTCACAGTCTAATTCCCACGCTTTAAAGCGTGGGAACATAACTGCCTTCTAAATCTACTTTAATTCTTCGTTGAAAACGGGTATTACTTCTGCTGCTAGTTCCGGTTCTTCGCCTTCATGATGTTCCGCAAAAGAACCTTTTGGTTCTTTAAGGAAGAACCAGCATAAGAAAGTAACAATCAGTGCGGTAATTCCCAAAGTTTGGAAAAAGATTCGATTTCCGACTTCACCAGCAGGTAACAAGCTATATAGAGTGAGATAAGCCACGGCTCCCACATTGCCGTAAGCACCAACATTACCAGCTATTTGACCAGTAACTCGCCGCTTAATTAGAGGCACGATCGCAAACGTCGAACCTTCCCCAGCTTGTACAAAGAAAGAACAAGCCATAGTCAGAAGAATTGCAAGGGGTAACCACCAATTGCTATTTACTCCACTCATCAGTAAATAACCAATCCCCATACCAGCAGTCAATACAGTCATTGTTCCTCTGCGACTACCCAAGGTATCAGAAATCCAGCCACCACCAGGACGTGCAAACAAATTCATAAAAGCATAGCTAGCAGCAATCATTCCTGCTAACACTTTGCTTAGACCGAAGCTTGTCTCAAAAAATCCGGGAAGCATGGAAACAACTGCAAGTTCTGAACCAAAATTCACAAAGTATGTTAATTCCAGTAGAGCAACCTGAGAAAACTTATAGCGCTCGTCAGGAGAATAATGCTTCTTACCTGTCATCAATTCATGATTCACATCCCAGCACTTGTAGGCTTGGAATAGGTACAAAGCAGCTAATAGAAGGTAGACAATCAGCAATTGACTTTGATTAATTAAACCAATTCGAGCAATACGCCAAGCTAATACTGCTAAAATGCCGACGAGGGGAATGTTCATTAACATCAGTAGCCAAAAACTTCCACGGCTAGTTACTTCTATACCACCGTGGCGTTTAGGCCGTTGATAGACCTTACCAGAGGGAGTATCTTGAGCGTTGAATAGATAAATAGCTCCGTAGATAGCGGTGATGATTCCAGTCAGAGCGATCGCTAAACGCCAGTTAATCTGACCAGCAGCTAGAAATGCTGCTCCTACAGCAATGGAAGGTAGGGTAAAAGCCGCAGCTGCTGAACCAAAATTACCCCAGCCACCATAGATTCCCTCAGCTGTGCCAATCTCTTTGGGAGGAAACCATTCAGCAACCATACGAATGCCAATCACAAAACCAGCACCGACGATACTCAATGCCAAACGACTAATCACCAACTGGCTAAAGTTCTGTGCCATTGCAAAGGCAATACAGGGAATAGCTGCATACATCAACAGCATCGAATAAGTAATTCGCGGCCCATATTTGTCTAAAACCATACCGATTATGATACGTGCTGGCACGGTAAGGGCGACGTTACAGATAGCGATAGTTCTGACTTGTCCTTCAGTTAAACCGATCGCTTCTTTTACTGCTGTTTGAAATGGAGCAAAGTTAAACCAAACTACAAATGATAAAAAGAACGCAAACCACGTCAGATGCAAGATGCGGTAACGGCCTTGAAATGACAATAATCCTTTAAGCATTCAAACCTTCTTAAGTTGTTGATTGTTGATGGTTGGTTATTGGTGGTTGGTAGGCGCAAAACTTTATACTCGTTCTATCTCACTAAGGCTTCTTGCCTGGGTTTTGCTCCGAAATGCTGAATCAATAAATCTTGCAATATTGGCTGTAAGTCTTCACAGGAAATACCTTTTTGGACGCAGGTTCCTAGATGGGCTTCTTTGCCGACTTTACCGCCCATGTAAATATCAACCCCTTCTACAGCTTTGCCATTTTTGCGGGCTTTGGTTCCCATCAACCCGATATCTGCAACTTGAGGCTGTCCGCAGGAGTTGGGACAACCAGTCCAATGAATTCGCACCGGACGAGTCAGTTCTAAATCTGCTTCCAAAGCTTTAATTAACGCCAAGGCGCGATTTTTGGTTTCAATCAGGGCAAAGTTGCAAAATTGTGCGCCAGTACAAGAAACGAGCGATCGCGTTAATGGTTTGGGATCAATGCTAAATTTTTCTAGTAGTGGTTCTGCTAAAAAGAACACCAAGCGTGAATCATGAATATTGGGGATAATCACGTTCTGCTCTACTGTAAACCGAATTTCACCACTTCCGTACACATCAGCCAGACGTGCGATTTCAAACATGTTTTGGGCTGTCATCCGACCTACAGGAATATGTAATCCTACGTAGTTTAATTCTGCTTGTTTTTGTTTGTATACACCAATATGGTCACGCTTTTCCCAATCAATTTCGTCTTTAGGTGCTGCTGGTAAAAACGGCTTACCTAAACGCTGTTCAACTTCTGAACGGAATTTCTCTACACCCCATTCATCGATTAACCACATTAGCCGAGATTTCAGACGGTTGGCACGTGAACCGTGATCACGGAAGACTTCTAAAACAGCTCTACATACAGCAACTACATCTGCTGGTGATACCCAAGCATCTAGGGGAATAGCTGCTTCACAGCGTTTGGCAGAGAAGAATCCACCAACAAGAATATTGAAGCCAAAGATTGGGGATTGAGGATTGGGAATTGGGGATTGGGAAGAAACTTGTAAACTAATTTCCCCTTGTCCCTGATCCCTGATCCCTGATCCCCCATCCCCGATCCCTTCCCTAAATGCAGGTACGAAAGCTAAATCATTAATCTCAGCGTGAACCGAATTATCCCGTCCACCGGTGATGGCAATATTAAACTTCCGTGGCAGATTAGTAAACTCTGGGTTGCCTTCGCCTTTGTTAGTCAGCATGTCTTGAATTTGCTGTACCAACTCGCGTGTGTCAAATAACTCATCCGCATCTAATCCAGCCACAGGATCACCAGTGATGTTACGAACGTTGTCCATTCCTGACTGCACACTGGTTAAGCCGACTGTATGAAATTTATTAAAAATTTCTGGTAAATCCTCAATCCGAATGCCCCGTAGTTGTATATTTTGTCTAGTTGTGATGTCGGCACTACCGTCATCACCATAACGCTGTACAACTTCTGCTAACACTCGCATTTGAGCAGCTGTGAGAATACCATTCGGCATCCGCATCCGCATCATAAATTTACCTGGAGTGACTGGACGAAAAAACACACCCACCCACTTGAGGCGATGATCGCGATCAGTTTCGTCCATTGCCTCCCACCCAATAGAGGCAAATTTTTCTATCTCTGCCTTGACGGCGAGTCCATCTTTTTCTGCCTTAAATTTCTCGAATCGATTCAGGGTGGTTGTGGTGGTAGTTGCTGCTTCTGTCATGATTAGTCGTTAATCACTAGTCTGTGGGCATTGAGCATGGGGGCATTGGGCATTAGTAATTGGCCTTACACTAATGACAAGGGACAAAGGACAAAGGACTTAGATATGTGGTCAGTTGGTCAATTCTTTTTGAGTACTGAATCGCAATTTTGATTCACATGCACTTAGGTTAAAGTTGCAAAAACATAAAAATCGTATTCTTTGTTACGAAATATCTGCAAAAATGCACAAATTGTATTAAAAATATGCGTTAAATGCATAAAAATTAACTAAAAATAGCCATAAAGCGCTGATATACAAGCGATCGCCAGTATTTTTTGTTAGTTGTTAATTTGTTTGTGTAGCCCTGACTTCCAGTCTGCGGGGATTTGAAACATTTGGGATGCTCCCCCCTTTTTCTTTTACTGTTAACTGATAACTGATAACTGGTAACTGGTAACTGATTCAAGGTGTACTCAGGCTAGGTAAAGATATAAAAAATGGTAGAAAATCAACAAGAACAGCTAGAATTAGCACTTTGTGCTTTGCTAATGGGAGATTTTCAGCAACGCTGGCAGATAATCAAAGTATTTAAAGATTTGGGAGCGATCGCTATTCCTCCACTGATAGAGATATTGACAGATGAAGAGATCGAAGAAGAACTGCGCTGGTATGCAGCACGAATTTTGGGAGAATTTCAGCACCCAGATGCAATTTCTGCCCTCATAGAATTACTGAAAACAGAAACAGATGAAGAACTCACAGCAATGGCTGTATCAGCACTCGGACAAATGGGTAGGCTGGCGATCGCTGCTGTAAGCGAACTTTTGACAGATGATGAAACGCGCTTGTTAGCGGTGCGATCGCTTTCCCTGATTCGTCATCAAGAAGTTATAACACCACTGTTAACTGTAGTAGACGATCCGGTTGTAGCCGTTCGTGCTACTGCGATTGAAGCCCTGAGCAGCTTTCATGATCAACGTATACCACCAGTACTTCTACGGGCGTTAGATGATATTGCTGCCCCGGTTCGACGAGAAGCTATATTAGGTTTGAGTTTCCGCCCAGAATTAGGCGACACATTAGATTTAGTCACAAAATTGCAACCCAGACTCTATGACTTTAATCTGGAAGTCTGTTGTACGTCCGCAGTTGCTTTGTCGCGCATAGGTGGTGACAATGCTGCTCAATATTTATTTCAAGTACTGGTGTCACCTCACACGCCAGTCAAATTGCAAATCGAAACAATCCATGCTTTAAGCTGGATAGAAACACCTTCTAGCTTGGAATATCTTCGTACAGCGCTTAACCAACTAGAATCAGTGGCATTGTGTCAAGAAATCGTAACAGTTCTGGGAAGAATCAAACAGCCACAATTAACCCCAATCGCAACAGAAATATTATTGGCAATACTGCAAAAACAACACCCAGCACTTGAAAGTGTGGAATTCAAAGGAGCAATAGCTTTGTCTTTGGGAGAATTAGGCACAATAGAAGCTAAAAAAGCTGTAATTGCGCTTGCAGAAGATACTGATGAACGAGTCAGACTACATGCGATCGCAGCGTTGAAGAATCTGGAGATCAGGAGAGAGTCAGAAGAGTAAACAATCTTATATTGTTGTTTTGATGACTAATACAACATATAGATGTAACAAACTCTACTAAAATATTGCTACAAATACGTTAAGTTAATTACACCCATAAATGTAATTCAGGCTACATCCACATGCGACTAGAGCAGTTGCAAGCCTTTCTAGCGATCACGGACAGTGGTAGCTTTCAAGGAGCAGCAAGAAAATGTAGTGTAACCCAATCGACTATCAGTCGCCAAATCCAGGCACTGGAAGCAGATTTGGGCTTGGAATTATTTCATAGAACTGGCCAAGCAAAGTTGACTGTGGCTGGTGAACGCTTGCTACCACGTGCGCGCAAAATTTGCCAAGAGTGGCAAACAGCTACCCATGAAATAGCAGATTTAGTAGCAGGAAAGCAGCCTGAATTGTGTATAGCAGTAATTCACTCGTTGTGTGCTTATTACTTGCCACCAGTATTGCAACAATTTTGTCACGATTATCCAAACGTGCAACTGCGGGTGACATCCTTGGGTAGCGATCGCGCTTTAAAAGTCCTCAAAGATGGGCTAGTAGATATGGCGATTGTGATGAATAATCGCTTTTTAACTGCGGGTAAAGAAATGGTGGTAGAAGTTTTATATGATGAAGCAATAGAAGTCCTGATCGCGGCCGATCATCCACTAGCCCAGTATGAACGCATTCCTTGGTCTGAGTTAGTTCGTTATCCTCAAGTAGTTTTTAAAGATGGTTATGGAATGCAACGTCTTGTTCAAGATCGGTTTGAACGCCTGCAAGCTACACTCCAGGCAGTTTTAGAAGTCAATACTTTAGACGCTTTCCGGGGAGTAGTGCGTCAGGGAGAATTAATCGCTTTGTTGCCTAATTCAGCATTAGTAGAAGCACGTAAAGACTCCACCTTAGCCGTTCGTCCCTTGGCTAGTAATGGTTGTGTTGACAACTCCAATCTGACTCGTCGGGTGGTGATGGTGACAACTCAAGATCGTTTGCAAATTCCTCCTATCCTACATTTTTGGCAGTTAGTGAAGGACAATGTACCACCACAAGTTCCTTTAGAGCGGTCAGCTTGTTAAGTAAAATTAGTTATTGGTCATTGGTCATTGGTTATTGGTCTTTCACAAATGACTAATGACTAATGACATAGGACAAAAAATATATGAGCAATACATTTCGGGATTTACTGAAAAAGGTAGGTAGTGGTAATCACACGGGAGAAAATTTGACTCGTGAGGAAGCTGCTACTGCTACTAGGATGATGCTGTTGAGTGAAGCGACACCAGCCCAAATAGGAGCTTTTTTGATTGCCCATCGAATTAAACGTCCGACTGGAGAGGAATTAGCAGGCATGTTAGATGCCTATGATCAACTAGGGCCAAAACTAGCATCCATATCTTCTGTACAAGCAGTTATGGTTTTGGGCATACCCTACGATGGCAGAACCCGCACAGCACCCATTAGCCCGATTACGGCATTGATATTAGCTACTGCTGGACAACCAGTAGTAATGCATGGAGGCGATCGCTTACCAACTAAATATGGTTTACCCTTGGTAGAAATTTGGCAGAGTTTGGGAGTAGATTGGACTGGGTTAAGCCTGGAAAAAACTCAGCAGATACTTGAGAAAACGGGGATTGGCTTTGTTTACCAACCTCAGCATTTTCCATTAACTAAAAGTATTTGGAACTACCGTGATCAGTTAGGTAAGCGCCCGCCCTTTGCTACTATGGAATTAATTTGGTGTCCTTATGCTGGTAATACTCACATTGTGTCAGGGTTTGTTCATCCTCCCACAGAAGCTATGTTTCAAGATGCTTTAACTCGGCGAGGAGTAACTAATTTTACAACTATAAAAGGATTAGAAGGTAGTTGTGATTTACCACGCGATCGCACTGCGATTATTGGTTTGTTAACACCAGCAAGCAGCAATCAAATAGAAAGATTGCATTTAGCGCCCCGTGACTACGGTTTTACTACCAAAAATTTACCCTTGGGTACTAGTGAAGAACTAGTAGCAGATATGCAAGGTGTATTGAAAGGTATATCTTGTGAACTAATGGAAACAGCTTTATGGAACGGTGGGTTTTACCTGTGGCGTTCTGGTATTTGTTCAGATATGCGATCGGGTATTGCCAAAGCAAAAGAATTACTGAAAACTGGTGCAGTAACAGCCAAACTTCAAGAAGTTACTCAAAGCATTTACAAACAAAAGTCTACACTTTATAATTCAACGCTACTAACCATTGACAATTGACAACTAACTATTGAACTATTGACCAACATCTAAAATTAACCCTTCACGTGCAATCAGTGCTTCTGGAAAAGCAGATGCAATTTCTATTTGCACCTGATCAAGCCAATCGTCAGAATCGTCTGGGTGATGGTGAGAAAAGACTATTTGCTTAATGTTATGTATCCCAGCCAAATCCACAGCTGTTTGCCAATGTGAATTACTAGAGTCAGTTTTGTGGAAGCTGAAAGGATTGCTGATATTAGTAATCAGCAAATCAACATCTTGAACTAGCTGAATGATGTTTTCTTGCTCATTAGGGTCAACTTCATTGCCTAAATCAGTTACATAGGCAACACTATAATTCTGCCAACGGATTTTATAGCCTATAGACTTTTGGATTTTATTTATTAGCGCGGTTGTAATCGTAACATCATCTAGCTTTACTATCTTACCTGGATGAAAATTGTGAAACTGCAATTCAGATTGCATTACTTGTAAAGGGTAAGGAAAGTGTGGTAGCAGCATCTGGTCATATAAACTTTGTTTAATTGAAGCTCCATTTGAGGCTGCTGTTCCATAGATGTGAAAACTATTTTCAGAAATGAATGCTGGAGCAAAAAATGGAAATCCTTGAATACGATTTGATTGGGAGTTAGTAAAAAATAAATGAGCTTCTAGTGGCTGTTGTTGTTTTAGCCAACTTTTACCGAGTATACGTAAACCAGTACCTCCATCAAAAACAAGGTGTTTGTTAGCTAACTGCATTTCTACACAAGCAGTATTGCCACCATAACGGCTTGTATTGCTGCCTGGAGTGGGGATTAAACCCCGTACACCCCAAAATTGCACTACGAATTTTTCCCGTTGGTTGGAGGCTTGAGTAGCTTGCTTCTGAGTTACGTATATCTGGGGTGACGACTGCTCAAAATTTGACATTTTTTTTGCTATTAGGTCTTACTGAGCAGATCATCGTAGTAGCGAATTTCCGAAACACAATTTTTTTCGTCCACAATCACAACAGTTGGAGAGTAACTTTTTAACTCTTCTATAGTAAACTGCCCGTAAGCCATTATAATCAAGCGATCGCCTATCATGCCTAGACGTGCTGCTGCACCATTTAGTTCAATCGCCCCAGAATTTTCTAGAGCGGGGATCGCATAAGTAATAAAGCGCTTACCGTTGGCATTGTTTACTACTTGTACCTGCTCATAAGGTAAAATACCAGCTTTCTCCATCAACATACGATCTATACTGATACTACCTACATAGTTGAGATTAGCTGCTGTAATAGTACAGTTGTGAATTTTTGCTAAAAGAAGTGTGCGCTGCATTGCGTGTAAGGGACTGGGGATTAGGAACTGGGAATTAAGGACTGGGAATTAGGGATTGGGGAGACAAGGGAGATAACACAGACAAGGGGGACAAGGACGAGAATAAACATCGATCCCAGATCCCCGCTCCCCGCTCCCCGATATCCTCTAACCTTTACTAGCTTGGATGCATTTTTCTACTAAAGGCATAACTTTATCAACATCATGCCAACCAAGAATTTCTGTCACTTTTTTTTCAAGATTTTTATATGTGCGGAAAAACTCTGCTATTTCCTCTAATCGATGTGGGGCTATGTCTTTGATTGATTTGACGTTGGTATAACGAGGATCTTTGTCAGGTACACAAAGGATTTTTTCGTCGCGATCGCCACCGTCTATCATTTCTAACATACCAATAGGTCGTGCGGCAATTACACACCCTGGAAAAGTAGGTTCGTCCATGATCACCATGCCATCAAGTGGGTCGCCATCATCAGCTAAAGTATTAGGAATAAAGCCATAGTCATATGGATACTGCACTGATGAGTAAAGTACCCTGTCTAAAGCAAAAGCCTGTAGCTCTTTGTCATACTCGTATTTATTTTTACTTCCACCTGTAATTTCAATCAGAACGTTGATTAGACCTGGTTTAGGTTGGGGGGGAATAAGGGATAAGTCCACAACAAAACTCCTGAGATAATAGTAATACACGGGTCAAGCCTTGGTTGGCTCCCCGTGTAGAATTTTAGAGCTAAGAGGGACATATCCCAATAGGGAAAAAGGATCAAATTTTCAAGGGGAACAGGGAACTCTTAACAGGGAACAACTTATATTTGTTTTCATGGTTCATTCTTCACAAGATCCTCAAATTAATTTTATATGGTTATAAATGTAATAAGTAAAAAATGTAACCTTCCTCTGAACAAGTGTAAATAAGGTTGATAAGAACAATTCTGTCTGAAAATTTTTCAAATCACAATAGTTATAAGAATTCACTCTTGTCTAGATGTGATTTATTTTAACTAAGGAACAATTAATATGTTTGATAAAATTTTGGTTGGTATAGACAATTCTGAAATTGGACAATACGTTTTTGATGAAGCTCTTGCTTTAGCACAAAAACTAAATGCTCGTTTGATCTTGCTCCACGTTCTCGATCCTTTCGATGAAAGTTACCCAAGTTCTATAGCTTTACAAACAGATAGTCTTTATCCAAGTTTTCACTCTGAAGCTGTAAATTACTATATGGATCAGTGGGAAACACTTAAGCAAGAAGGTATGGAATTTGTAAAACTTTTTTATAATCAGGCGATCGCCAAAGGTGTAACAACTGAATATACCCAAAATTTTGGTGAGCCAGGTAGAGTGATTTGTGAAGTAGCTCGAAATTGGGAAGCTGACTTAATCATAATTGGTCGTCGAGGTCGTCGAGGTCTCAGTGAATTTTTCCTTGGTAGTGTTAGCAATTATGTTCTGCATCATGCTTCTTGCTCTGTTTTGACTGTACAAGGATTAATTCATGCAATTGAACCAAATGAGCTAACTGCAAAAACTTAAGTAAGTAGCCATCATAAACTTGATATTCATTGATATTGATGTAAGTAAACTTTGAGATCATCCCAACAACTGGATGATAACAAGACTTAATTTGTTTCTTAAATTACCACTATGGACTCACTCATATCTATGCTTGCAGAAAGAGGAGAATCAATCTTTGAGTTTTTACGATGAGTTCAAGACTAATTTGAGATTAAGATATATCGGAGTGGACTGATGACTGATATGAACGTCGAGCAATCAGAAAATAAGAATAATAACGAAGAGCAAACACCAGCAGAAAGCAAAAACAGCAACACTGGAGTTTTAACTGAAGAAATTAAAGCAGAATTGCCTCAACCTGCCCAACAAATTTTTGCTGCTGCTTTCAAAGCTGCCCAAAGCGATGGTATAAGTGAAGAAGGCGCTCGTCAAGTTGCTTGGAACAGCGTGAAAAATCAATATGAAAAAGGCGCTGACGGTAAATGGCACGCGAAAGGTGAAGTTACTGCCCAACATTATAAAGCTGTCACTTCTGGTGGTAATTAATTTTTTGTTAACTCTCTATTAGATAGAAGGCGGTTTGTGATTGGTGCAAACCGCCGATTGAATTTTATAGTGTTTATTCAGAAAAATCCTGGAATTAATTATTAAACTGATAGAAGTTGCCCTAATGGGATTTATTGCCCATTATCAAAATGAGCGAACATAAAACAAGAATCTGTATACTGGGTGGAGGCTTTGGTGGTCTCTACACAGCTTTAAGGCTGAGTCAGTTACCCTGGGAGTCTTTAGCCAAACCGGAAATAGTTTTAGTAGATCAAAGCGATCGCTTTGTTTTTTCTCCTCTACTTTACGAACTGCTAACAGGAGAACTGCAAACTTGGGAAATTGCGCCTCCTTTTGCAGAACTATTAAAAGACACGGGTGTGCGTTTTTATCAAGCTGCTGTATCGGGAATTGACATAGAACAGCAAAAAGTCTATTTACAGGATGGGCCGGAAATTGGTTATGACCGCTTGGTGTTAGCGCTGGGTGGCGAAACGCCTTTAGATATCGTACCAGGTGCAACTTCTTATGCTTATCCTTTTCGTACAATTACTGACGCCTACCGCCTAGAAGAACGCTTGCGGGTCTTAGAAGAATCAGACGTTGATAAAATTCGAGTAGCAATTGTTGGTGCTGGTTACAGTGGTGTCGAGTTAGCGTGTAAACTAGCAGACAGACTTGGCTCAAGAGGACGCTTCCGGTTAATAGAACTTACTGACCAAATTTTGCGAACCTCGCCAGAGTTTAACCGGGAAACAGCTAGAAAAGCCCTAGAAGAACGGGGTATATTTATTGACTTAGAAACCAAAGTAGAAGCGATCGCTCAAGATACAATTTCCCTGGAATATAAAGGTCAAATAGACACTATACCTGTAGATTTAGTAATTTGGACAGTAGGAACGCGGGTCTCACCTGTAGTCCGAAATCTTGGTTTAAAGCAAAATCAGCGTGGGCAAATTACGACTACACCAACTCTCCAAGTCCCTGATCACCCAGAAATTTTCGCATTGGGAGATTTAGCAGAATCTCACGACGCGGAAGGACAACTAATTCCCGCTACAGCCCAAGCAGCTTTTCAACAAGCCGATTACACAGCCTGGAATATTTGGGCAAATCTGACTAATCGTCCTCAAATTCCATTCCGTTACCAATACTTAGGTGAAATGATGGCATTGGGAACAGATAACGCGACTTTGAGTGGATTAGGCATCAAATTAGAGGGTTCTTTGGCTTATCTAGCCCGTCGTCTAGCCTATCTGTATCGAATGCCAACTTTAGATCATAAACTCAAAGTTGGTTTTAACTGGCTCGCTCGTCCTATTATAGAGACATTATCAAAATCATAGATGGTGTAGAATGTATTGAGCGTAGACGTCCTAGCCTCTGTTTTCAAACTGTATAACACCTTTTCTAGATGAACGGGTAGTCGCAACAACGGGTACAATTCCTGAAAGCGCGCTACCATGGCTACATAAACTTAGTCTGTGTATGCGGGCTAAAAATTATAATTTGGGCTTTGCATTTGTAACTCTAGGCTGCAATCTGTGAGATAATCAGCTTGAAAACACGCCTATCGTTTTGTCGTAAGACATTGCGCTTCGCACCGAATACATTATTTCTCTAAAATCTAAAATCCAAAATAGTTATAGGTTGATGGAACGACCGAAAGTTATTTTTTTAGATGCAGTTGGCACTCTCTTCGGCGTCAAAGGCAGTGTGGGCGAAGTTTATAGTCAAATCGCACAGGAGTTTGGTGTCGAAGTTTCTACTGAAACTTTGAATAAAACATTTGCCCAAAGCTTGAAAGCTGCACCACCTCCTGTATTTGCAACTGCACAAGCGCAAGATATTCCTCAGTGGGAGTTTGAGTGGTGGCTTCGCATTGCTTCCGATACTTTTGAAAAAGCAGGTGTTCTAGAGAAATTTTCTGATTTTTCAGCTTTTTTTAGCGAAGTTTATATTCACTTTGGCACAGGTGAACCATGGTTTGTCTATGCTGATGTATTACCATCTTTGACAAATTGGCAAAAGATGGGGATTGAACTGGGAATAATATCTAACTTTGATTCTCGCATCTACTCTGTATTACAGGCTTTGGAACTCAGAGACTATTTCGGTTCCATTACCATTTCTACTCAAGCAGGTGCAGCCAAACCAGATCCCAAAATATTTACTATTGCTTTAGAAAAACATAACTGTCCACCAACAGCCGCATGGCACATTGGGGACAGTGTTGCAGAAGATTATCAAGCAGCAAAAGCAGCCGGATTAAGAGGTATTTGGATAAATCGTGAAAAGTAGAGGCGCAAAGTGCCTTTACTTTTGTTGGTTGGGTTGTACCAGATGTACTATGGCACGTCTGGTACATTAATTATTCCAAACAACAAACAACCATCAACTAACTACCAACCATTATTTGCCTTGCTTCATCTTCCAACAGATGAATAAGAGTTTGATCTCCTTTTTGTCTGGCTACTTGCAGGCGATGTTCTAAATTACTCCGGATATGGGTAAGATGAGTATTTGCTAATTCTTGCCCTGTTTTTTGTCTTGTTTTTCCAGTGGCGATCGCTTCCGGCTGTCTGCGTAGTTTCATTGCTTCTACGTCTAGGGGATCACCAACACAATAAGGTACTCCGCGATACTTCAACTCTGCTACTGGTTGAGGTGCGCTAATGTGTCTTGGATAATGACGTCTCCATTGCTGACCACGATACTTACCACTAATTTCCCCTGGAATCGTTTCTACAGTTAGGGGATGAGATTCATAATCTACGCCGCGATAGGTTAGTTTCATTTGCTTCGCCTCGCTTTTAATTGTTTTGCAGTTTGGAATTAAATAGAGGCGCGTTCCTTCAGGATATGTCCTTACTTCCGTCTCTTAAGCTGATTTCCCCCATTCGCTGTAAGTAATCAGTAATCAAAAGCGTCATTACGATCATTGGCTTGTAGTAGTGCTTCAGTACTACCACAAACGCAGTGCGGTATCACAGTCTTAAAGAGATGAACGATTTTCTTTCTGTATTTATTGTAACTTTTTTGAGGATAAGTCAAGAAACTCGCATAAAAAATTAATTATTATTTCTCTATAAAAAATCAGAAATTTTGTCACACATCTATTTTTATCTATGTACTGGGTAATCTGACTTTATGAGCATTTAGCTATCAGTATAGGTCTGCCGATTATGTCTCAAAAGCATCAAATTTGCCAGTGGTTTCCCGCTTTACATAAGCTAGTTTTATTCTGTTCTTCCGCTTTTTTGGTGTTGGTAGCACCAACAATGACTGAGCTACCAGGAAACAAACTGCTGGCGCAGAATGTTGTTTCTCAAAATTTGGAAGCAGCGAGTTATTTTCAACAAGGAGTGATGCGCTATCACCATAAAGACTTAGCAGGTGCAGAATATGCGTTTCGTCAAGCTTTGCAGCTAGATTCCAATATTGCTTCTGCACATAATTATTTAGGTAACATTTTGTTGCAGCAAAGTCGTTTTGATGCTGCTACACAAGAATATGCAGAGGCGATTAAACTCAATCCCAACTTGGGCGAAGCTTATTATAACTTGGGCTTGGCATTGCATAAACAAAAACAAACTCAAGCCGCGATTACTGCTTATCGTCAAGCTTTGATTATCAATCCGACGATGGCAAATGCTCAGTATAACTTGGGTTTAGCATTATATGAAAAAGGACAACCAGAAGAAGCGATCGCAGCCTATAAGCAAGCAATTAATTTAGATAGCTACAATGCTAATGCTTACTTTAACTTAGCGATCGCTCTCCAAGAACAAGGAAAATTATCTGAAGCGATCACAGCTTATCGCCAAACTCTCAAGCTCAATCCTGACAACGCTGTCGCTTACAATAATATGGGCAGTCTGTTGACCATTAAAGGTCAAATATCTGAGGCGATCGCCACTTATCAAACAGCTATTAAACGCCTTCCTAATAATGCTGAGGCTTACTATAACTTGGGAGTAGCTTTCTATAATCAAGGCGAGTTCAAAAAAGCTAGCAGTGCTTTTAAGCGTGCGCGTAAACAATATCGTCAACAGGGTAACACAGAGCAAGCTAACAAGATTGAGCAGTTAATGCAGCAAGTTGCACAGATGCAAGAACCGAAGCAACCGCAAGTTAGCCAAGTTTCCCAAGACGACTTGTCAAACCCAGACACTCCCATAAATACAGAAGCGAACCCAAGCGATATCCCGACTCCAGAGGAAATCAATCCCGAAGAAGTACCTTTTTCTTTAGAACCATCACCTGGGTTGAAGCAGTGATACTTAATAGTTAGTAGTTAATAGTTAGTGGTTAGTTATTAATTTTTAACCACTATCTACTATCCATTTTTAAATTGGTAAACGATTAATATCTTTATTGCAACCAATGACTACAATAGCTGAACCGCGTTCGAGACGTTGGGTTGGATAAGGATTAATTTGAAATTTGCCATCATGACTTACCGCCAACAAATTTAAGCCATAGCGATTACGCAGCTGTAATTCAGAGATAGTTTTTCCATGAAATTCATCAGGGACAATTAACTCTACAATACTGTGATCTGGATCGAGGTCAAATCGTTCTAATATTGATGGTTTAGTAAGCGATCGCGCCAGTGAACATCCTGCTTCAAATTCAGGAAATACAACATGATCTGCTCCCACTCGTAGCAGTAGTTTCTTGTGAACTTCGCTAGAAGCTTTTGCTACTACATGAGGTACACCTCCTTCTTTCATATTGAGGGTGGTGATGATACTTTCTTGAATATAATTTCCGATGGCGACGATCACCGTATCAAACTCAAAAACACCTGCTTCTTGTAGTGCTGCTGGTTCTGTTGAATCTAGTTGTAAAGCATGACCAACTATTTGGTCAGTTAAAGCATCAGATACTCGCTTTTCATCAATATCTGTTCCTAACACTTGATATCCCAATTTATGTAGTGTTGCACAGACAGCACGCCCAAATCTACCTAAGCCAACCACAGCAAATTGATGATTGTCTTTACGCAGACTACGAAAAAAACCTAATGATGACAAATGCACAATTGTTTCCTTTGTTAACGCTCCCTATCTTGAGGGAATTAAGTTTTCAAGAATTAATAGTCAATAAGTGTTTGTTGATTTTTATCATAAGTATCAACAACCAACAAACAACTATCAACTATCAACCAACTAGCAAGTTTTCTTCTGGATAATGAACTCTGGTTGGGCGCGGATCTCCTAGTATAGCTGACATTAGTAATAAAATACCCACCCTACCCACATACATTGTGACAATTAAAATCAGTTTAGCTGCTGTGGAAACAGTGCCTGTAATACCAGTTGAAAGTCCTACTGTAGCGAAGGCTGACACAACTTCAAATAAGATTTTAATAAACTCAATTTTTGGATCGCTCAGAGCTATTAAGATTGTTGAGATAATAACTGTACCAACAGAACCAATTAAGACTCCAACAGCTTTTAAAACTAAAGATACTGCGATCTTTCTTTCGTACAATAAAACTTCTTCTTTTCCTTGGAGAATTGTTTTCGTACAACTTGTAAGCACTCTCAAAGTTGTAGTTTTAATACCGCCTCCTGTACCACCTGGGCTTGCACCAATAAACATGAGTGCAATGGTAATAAATAAACCTGCTGTTGTCATTTTCCCTATATCAATAGTGTTAAATCCAGCAGTTCTGGGAGTCACAGATTGAAACCAAGCAACTAAAATTTTGTCGGTAAAACTGAGCTTGGCAAATGTTTGGGAATTTCGTAGCTCTACGAATAAAAAAGCAATTGTACCCATAATTAGAAGCACAATTGTTGTACTCAATGCAACTTTAAAATCAAGAGAAAATAATAGTTTCTCTTGTCTTTTGCGAATGCGATCGCGTATCCAAAAATAAATTTCTAAAATTACTTGATAGCCAATACTACCAAAAATAATTAACCCTGTAATTGTCAAGATAACTAAAGCGGAAGATTGATAACCAATTAAGCTATCAGAAAACAAACTAAACCCTGCATTATTCCAAGCATTCACACTATGAAAAATTGCTAGCCACAGTCCTTTTTGCCATCCATGCTCAGGAACAAAAGCTGGCAATAGTAAAAATATTCCGGTAATTTCAAAGATTAATGTCGTAGCAATGATTGACCGAATAATTTGAGTACTACCGCTCATTCCCGGACGATCTAAAGCTTGTTGAATAGCAATTTTTTGGCGCAGGTCAAATCTACGTCCAATTAACAAAATTAGAAAGGTCGTAGTCGTCATGTAACCCAATCCACCAATTTGTGCTAATAGCAAAATCCACAACTCGCCCCAAAAGGAAAAATAAGTACCAGGATCGACTACAGATAAACCTGTGACACACACTGCGGAAGTTGAGGTGAACAGGGCGACAATGGGGTCATTCCATGTACCGCTACTGGTAGAAAAAGGCATCATCAGCAGGATACTTCCGACTGCGATAACTGCCAAAAATCCCAAACAAATTGTCCGAGAAACAGTCATATTTAGCTAAAAAACAAACAGATTTAGGAATTGCGTGTAGGGTTGTAACTGCCTCACAACAAAAATCCCTACTTTAAATAAAAACACACATGGTAGCCTACTTTGTATGTGTGTTTTGATCCTGCTTTTCCATGAGCGCAACTCTTTACAAACAAATTCAGCAATTTTACGATGCATCTTCTGGTTTATGGGAAGAAATATGGGGCGAACATATGCACCATGGTTACTATGGTGCAGATGGTAGAGAGAAAAAAAACCGTCGTCAGGCACAAATTGATTTAATTGAAGAAATCCTCAATTGGGCAGATGTACAACAAGCTGCGAACATCTTGGATGTTGGTTGTGGAATTGGTGGTAGTTCCTTATACTTAGCAACCAAGTTCCATGCTCAAGCAACTGGTATTACTTTGAGTCCTGTACAAGCTGCTAGAGCGAAGGAAAGGGCTGATGAGGTTAATTTAGGTAGCCGGACGAATTTTCAAGTGGCAAATGCTCTAGAAATGCCCTTTGCTGACAATTCTTTTGACTTGGTATGGTCGCTAGAAAGTGGCGAACACATGCCCGACAAAACCAAGTTTATGCAAGAGTGTTATCGGGTACTCAAACCTGGTGGAAAATTAATCATGGTGACTTGGTGTCATCGTCCTACGGAGAATTCCCCACTGACGGATGATGAACAGCAGCATTTAACAAAAATTTATCAGGTATATTGTTTACCCTATGTGATTTCTTTGCCGGAGTATGAAGCGATCGCTCTGCAATTAGGCTTACAAAATATCCGTACTGCTGATTGGTCACAAGCAGTAGCACCTTTTTGGAATATGGTGATTGATTCAGCTTTCACTCCGAAAGCAATATTTGGGTTAGTGCGATCCGGTTGGAGTACGATTGTCGGCGCGTTGTCGTTGGGATTGATGCGTCACGGTTACGAGCGTGGGTTAATTAGATTTGGATTGTTATGTGGGGAGAAGGGATTGGGGAGACAAGCAACCACTAACTAACAACCACAAACAACCACTAACTACCAAAAAACAACAAATAACATGAATCAAATTTCACAATCAGCTTTTCAAAGCAGTTGGCTATATGCTTTTTGGAAATTTTCTCGCCCGCATACAATTATTGGTACAAGTTTAAGTGTATTGGGGTTATATTTAATTGCCTTTGCTCTGGCAAATAGCAGTTTTTCTCCATTACCTATTTTGCTAGCATGGTTTGCTTGTCTGTGTGGCAATGTTTATATTGTGGGTTTGAATCAACTCGAAGATGTGGCAATTGATCAGATTAATAAACCACATTTGCCGATTGCTGCCGGAGAATTTTCTCAACAAACAGGTCAAATAATTGTAGGAATTACTGGCATTTTGGCGTTGGTAATTGCTTGGTTAGGTGGACAATTTTTGTTTGGAATGGTGGCAATAAGTTTAGCTATTGGTACAGCCTATTCTTTACCACCAATCCGTTTGAAAAGGTTTCCTTTTTGGGCAGCTTTATGTATTTTTTCTGTGCGGGGAGCAATTGTTAATTTGGGATTGTTTTTACATTTTAATTGGGTGTTGAAACAAAATAGTTTGATGATAGTAATTCCAGTAATTCCAGCCGCAGTATGGGTATTAACTATATTTGTGTTGGTATTTACGTTTGCGATCGCTATCTTCAAGGACATCCCTGATATGGAAGGCGACTTGCAATATAATATCACTACTTTTACCATTCAACTTGGTAAGCAAGCAGTATTTAATCTTGCCCTTTGGGTACTAAGTGTATGTTATATAGGCATGATTTTAATTGGGTTGCTGCATCTAGCAGAAGTTAATTCTGTATTTTTAGTTATTACTCATTTAGTCGCGCTGGGTGTAATGTGGTGGCAAAGTTGGGGTGTAGATTTGCAAGATAAAAGTGCTATTGCGCGTTTTTATCAATTTATTTGGAAGCTGTTTTTTATCGAGTATCTAATTTTTACGATGGCTTGTCTTTTAGCCTAGTTTAGTTTTAAATGCGATCGCCAGCAGTACACTATCTTTTCTAGTACATTCATAACTTGCGGAAAAATTCATCTAAGTGTCAAAATAATGCGATCGCGCTTCCTTGTTGGAAATTATGGGAATACTAGAGTTATAGGCATTTATTCCAGAATCAAGTAAACTCTAGTTTTATGCTGGCATTTTTCAATCATTCTTTCTACACAAGTGGTTTTATTCCCCACGGACATTGTTATCTGTGGAAAACTGGACTAGTTTGGCTCCACATTATTTCTGATGGAACAATCGCTATTGCGTATTATTCTATTCCGTTCTCACTGCTTTACTTTATTTTCAAGCGCAAGGATGTTCCTTTTAACGGAGTCTTTTTATTGTTTGGTGCTTTTATCATTGCTTGTGGTACTGGACACTTAATGGATATTTGGACGCTTTGGCATCCTGATTATTGGATTGCAGGTAGTCTCAAGGCTGTCACTGCGATTATTTCAATTTATACAGCATTTGCATTAGTTTATCTTATTCCTCAAGCTTTGGCATTACCTAGTCCTGCTCAGTTAGAAGCTATCAATCGAACACTCAGCAGTGAAATTATAGAACGCAAGCGTATTGAACAAGAACTACGCCAGGCAGAGGAAATTGCTAAAAACTCCAGCCAAGCCAAGAGTGAATTTCTTGCTAATATGAGTCATGAGCTACGTACACCACTCAACGGGATCTTAGGCTACACCCAGATTCTTCAACGTACGGAACCATTAACTGAGAAAGGAAGCAAAGGAGTTGGAATCATTTATCAATGCGCTTCCCATCTGTTAACCCTGATTAATGATATCCTAGATCTCTCTAAAATCGAAGCCCGTAAGCTGGAATTGAATCCGATTGATTTTTACTTACCTGCGTTTATAGACAGTGTAATTGAAATTTCTCGCATCCGAGCAGAACAGAAGGTGATTGGGTTTCACATCCAACTTGATCCTGATTTACCAACGGGGATTCGTGCTGACGAAAAACGCTTGCGTCAAGTGCTGATTAACTTGCTTGGTAATGCGATTAAATTTACTCATCAAGGTAGCGTAACTTTCAAAGTAGAAGTCATTAGTCAAGAGGAAGAACAAAGGACAAACTACAAAATTCGCTTTGAGGTAAAAGATACAGGCGTAGGTATCAACTCTGAGCAAATCGAGAAAATCTTTTTGCCTTTTGAGCAAGCGGGAAATCAGAAACGACAAACTGAAGGTACAGGCTTGGGATTAGCTATCAGCCAAAAAATTGTGGGGTTAATGGGTAGTCAGATTCAGGTGCAAAGTGAGTTCGGCAAAGGTAGCACTTTCTGGTTTGAGGTGCAGTTAACAGAAGCCAGAGATTGGGCAAAGGTTGCCAGAATCAATGATCAGCGAACGATAATTGGTTATGAAGGGCAAAGACGTACCATCCTGATTGTAGATGACAGATGGGAAAACCGATCAGTAATTGTCAATTTACTGGAACCAGTTGGATTTACTGTTGTCGAAGCTAGTCACGGACAGGAAGGATGGAAACAAGCGATCGCTCACAAACCAGACTTGATGATTACCGATTTAGTCATGCCAACAATGGATGGATTTGAGTTCATCAAACGTTTGCGTCAGTCTTCAACTTTCCAAGAGATTCCTGTGATCGCTTCCTCTGCTAGTGTGTTTGCAGCAGATCAGTACAACAGTATTGATGCAGGCGCGGATGCTTTTCTGCCAAAGCCTGTAGAAGCCGACGCGCTGCTGGAAATGCTGCGACAATATTTGCAATTGGAATGGAGTTATGAAAGCAATACACAGAACATTAAAAAAACTAATGCAGTGAGTCTGGATGTTCCAGCTGATGTGATTCCTCCTAGCAACGATGTTTTACAAAAGTTACTTGAACTTTCACAAGACGGCGACATTCAAGGAATTTTAGAAATGGCTGCACAAGTTTCTGCATTTGATGATAATTTGACAGCTTTTACTCAGCAAATCATCCAGCTTGCTAGCAATTTTCAACTCAAACGTTTAGAAAGTTTTATTCAACAACACATTAATTAAGTTCGTCATTTGTCATACTCTACCTTGAAGCCGAAGAAGGCGCGTCTATGTGATTTGTGATTAGTAAAGGTTTGGTAAGTGTTGGCTTTTCGTAACTTGCGTGCTTAGTTTATTTCCACTCGCTTAGTGAATTAAAGGTAAATAATTAGAGGTAAATTTTATTATTCAATGCACTATGGTAACTACTTTAAATACTGGATTTATTTTGATTGTGGATGATAATCCCACAAATTTGTCTGTTTTGTGTGAAGCACTCAATAGTGAGGGATTTCGTTTCCGTGTTGCAGTCGATGGAGAAAGTGCGATCGCCCAAGTCGAACGTCATCAACCAGAGTTAATTTTACTGGATGTACAAATGCCTGGTATTGACGGATTTGAAACCTGTCGTCGCCTCAAAGCCAATCCTGTGACTCAAAACATTCCGGTGATTTTCACTACTGCTTTAAGTGATGTCGAAAGCAAAACAAAGGGATTTGCTTTGGGTGCTGTAGACTATATTCCCAAACCCTTTGCCCAGGAGGAAGTGATTGCTAGGGTGCGTGTGCATTTGCAGCTCAAACAATTGACCGAATCTTTAGAACAACAAGTCAGCGATCGCACTGTTGCTTTGCAAACAGCTCAAGTACAATTGGTGCAACAAGAAAAACTATCAACTTTAGGAGAGTTAATTGCTGGTGTTGCCCACGAAATGAATAATCCCATCAGTTTTATCGCTAACAATCTCCCGCCTTTAGAAGAATACATCGCCGGAGTTAGTGAAATTATCCAACTATATCAACAAGAGTATCCCAACCCGACAAGCAGAATCACCACTGCTATTAAAAGACTGGATTTGGAATTCGTTCTCGAAGATATGGTCAAAATCTTAGAATCACTCAAGGTAGGATCTCAACGTATTGAGAAAATTTCTACATCACTCCGTAGTTTCTGTCGTTCAGATAGCGATGTCAAAATGCCTGCGGATTTGCACGAAGGACTTGATAGTACGTTGATGATTTTACAACATCGCCTCAAGGATAATGGCGATCGCCCCCACATCGAAGTCAGCAAAACTTATGGTGCATTGCCAGAGGTAGATTGCTATGTTGGGCAGATGAATCAAGTATTTATGAACATTCTGGCAAATGCAATTGACGCCATTGATGAAGCGATCGCGCAAGATAAAATTAGCGATCCTATTCCTCAAATTCAAATTCTCACAGAGGTAGATTCTGAGCAATGGGTTGTGATTAGGATTGCTGACAATGGAATGGGTGTTCCAGAATCTGTCCAACAACGGTTGTTTGAGCCTTTATTTACTACAAAACCTGTTGGTAAAGGTACGGGACTTGGCTTATCGATAGCCTATCAAATAGTTGTAGACAAACACAATGGTGAATTAGCAGTTAATTCTCAACCAAGTAGAGGAACTGAGTTTATCATTAAAATTCCAATCATGAGTACCACAGTATAAACTAGTTTGCGAGGACTATATACCCAAACTAGGATAGGTAGAGCAAAAAAGATGGAATTATTTCAAACCAATAACTTCATAGCTGTATTTATAGTCTTAATCAGTCTGTCTACTTTAATTTATTTGGCTATCAGAACTATCATCACTGACAAACATTTCCAAACAGGAATCACACTTTATCAGCAAAAAGATTTTTCAGGTGCAGAAGCAGCTTTTCGTCAGGTAATCGCGATTAACTCTACTAACGATGTTGTGCATTTATTGTTAGGTGATGCACTTATGCAGCAAGGCAAGGTTGAAGCAGCAATTACTGAATTTCAAGATGTGATTGAACGCGCTCCGAAAAAAGTTGATGCTTATTTACGCCTAGCTCAAGCTTTGATGCAACAACAAAAACCCCAGCAAGCAGTTACAGTCTTGCAACAAGCCGAAGCTTTATTTCAAAAACAGCGCCTGGTTGATAAAGCTGAAAAAATTCAACAGTTGCTACAAAAAATTTATTCGGCACAAAATAATGCTTAATTTTTGAGGCGAAAACTAGCTAGAATCACAAGATTCAAAAAATTTACATAAAATAGCCAGCCTATTCAAATATTTTAGCATATCGAAAATGACTGATTTTAGCCAAATCCTGAAACGAAAGAAAATAAGTAACCGGACAAAAATACTTACAGATGAGTTCTCGGCTAGGTAAGCGTTTCAAGTCTAATTTTTTGTAATTAATTCCGTCTGACTACTTAGTTGGTTAATTGAGAAAATCTTGCATTATTATAACATTACTTAACATATTTAATAACTTTTATAAAGTTGAAAATCTTCTACAACAACAGGGGCGATCGCCATCTACACCAATCGCGATTATTCTCTGGGCAGGAACTAAAAAACAACAAATTTGGATAGGAACACTCGAAACCATTGTGGAGCAAACGTCTGAAATTTTACTTTCACCAGTGGTAATTGTAATTGGGGAAGTGGTGGGGTTACGCAGAAACTAACAACCTGAGAATATAGACTTAGACATTCCCAGAATGCACTACTCTCAAACACTATGGCAAGCAACCTCTCCTCCTCTGGCTCTATTGCCGTTCCCACAAATTCCCACTTACCTCTCAACGGTAAAACGATTCTGGTAACACGTTCAGTTGGACAGTCAAGTCAATTTGCAGAACTTTTAATAGCAGCAGGCGCTTATGTTGTGGAAATGCCTGCCTTGGAAATTGGCCCGCCTTCTAGTTGGGAAGTTTTAGATCAGGCGATCGCTCGCTTATCTGAGTTTGACTGGTTAATTCTGACTTCTAGCAACGGTGTAGGCTACTTCTGCGAACGACTCCTGGCCCAGGGTAAAGACATTCGCGCCTTGGCAGAAGTCAAAATTGCCGCAGTTGGTGAAAAAACTGCCCAAACCCTCAGACAACATTGTTTACAACCTGATTTCATCCCACCAGACTTTGTTGCTGACTCCTTAGTCGAACACTTTCCTGAAGATCTCACAGGTAAGAAAATTTTATTTCCCAGAGTCGAAAGCGGTGGACGAGAAATTTTGATTCGAGAACTAACCGCCAAAGGTGCAGAAGTGATTGAAGTTCCAGCATATCAATCTTGCTGTCCGAATAGTGTTCCTCCCTCAGCAGAACTAGCTTTACAGAGTGGTACTGTTGATGTGATCACCTTTGCCAGTTCCAAAACAGTGCAATTTTTCTATCAACTGGCAGAAAAAATCTTCTCTGGTCACTCATCACAAAGTCAATTATCTGTAGTAGCTGATTCTTTAGAAGGAGTTTGTATCGCTTCTATTGGCCCTCAGACATCAAACACTTGTCGTTCTCTGTTTGGACGCGTAGATGTCGAAGCCCAAGAATATACACTAGAAGGTTTAACACAAGCGCTAATTCAATGGGCAACCAATTCATAGTCAATAGTCCAGAGTCAATAGTCATAGTCAATAGTCCAGAGAATTTCAAATTAACCAATGACAAATGACAAATGACAAATGACCAAAAAAATCATTGGCTTAACAGGTGGTATTGCTACAGGCAAGACAACAGTTGCCAATTACTTGGCAGATGCTTATGATTTGCCAACTTTGGATGCGGATATTTATGCCCGACAAGCTGTTTGTGTTGGTTCACCTATTCTCGACGCGATCGCCATTCATTACGGTAATCAAATTTTACTACCAAATGGTGATCTCAATCGTCAAAAATTAGGTGAAATCATCTTTCATCATCCTGATGAACGCGCTTGGGTAGAGAATTTGATTCATCCTTACGTACGCGATCGCTTTTTAGCCGAAATTCAAGCATCTACCGCAAAAATACTAGTATTAGTTGTGCCTTTATTATTTGAAGCTGGAATGACTGATTTAGTCACAGAAATTTGGGTCGTGTGTTGTTCCCAGCAACAGCAATTAGCAAGATTAATGCAAAGAAACAATCTCACTTTCGAGCAAGCACAAGCGAGAATTCACAGTCAAATCCCAATCGCCGACAAAGCCGCGCGTGCTGATGTAGTCTTAGATAATTCCTCCACCCTAGAAGCGTTGTTGAAACAAGTTGACCGAGTCATTTAATGAATGGAACTGCGACACTTACGATACTTTGTAACATTAGCTGAGGAATTGCATTTTGGACGAGCGGCGGAACGCTTACATATCGCCCAACCTCCTCTAAGTCAACAAATTCGTCAGTTAGAAGTAGAGTTGGGCTTTCAATTGTTTCACCGCACCAAAAGAACTGTGCAGTTAACCACAGCTGGACAGGTGTTTTTAGGCGAAGTTCAACAAATTCTCAAGCAGCTAGAACAAGCGGTGCAATTGGGGAGACAAATCAGTCGTGGTTTAGGCGGACAAGTTGTAGTTGGCTTTGTCAGTTCTGCTGCGTATAATATTTTGCCAACTATTATGCGGACATTTCGTAGTTGCATCCCAGATGTCAATCTAGAATTGCATGAATTGACTACAGATCAACAATTACAATGGTTGCGAGATAACCGAATAGATGTTGGATTTGTGCGTCCACCAGTAGAAGAAGATACATTTTGCTGGGAAGTTATTTTTTACGAATCATTAGTGGTGGCGTTACCAGAAACTCATGCACTAGCTAATCAATCGAGTATATCGTTGTTTTCACTCCAAGGTGAACCCTTCATTTTGTTTCCTCGTCCCTTAGCCCCTGGAGTGTACGACTCAATAATTAGTTTTTGCCAGCAAGCCAATTTTAGTCCTACCGTTGCCCAAGAAGCAATTCAGATGCAAACAATTGTGAGTTTAGTTGCAGCAGAGATGGGTGTGGCGATCGTACCGGAGTCGCTGCAACATTTGCAAAGAACTGGGGTAATTTATAAACCAATGCAAGAACCAACACCCAAGATAGCGCTGGCGATGATTTGGCGACGCGACAATACATCTGCAACGGTGGAGAGGTTTTTGGAAGTAGTAAGACAAGTTGGTGTTGCTTGGAAAGAATGAGGCGAAAAAAAATTGGCCCAGAAGGACAGCTAGCTGTGTTGTACCTCCAAGCCTTAGTTTGACATCCTCCTTACCGCATTCCAAGTGTGGAGGGGGGAGCATCTCAATTTTTTCAATATACCGCGCTTGGGTTTTAACCCTTAGCCAATAGCACAAGTCGTCTTCAGACGACTCAAATAAATTTAATCACAGGCGGGTTTTTTGAACTTTTGTCCTTTTCTCAAAGCACCTAAAGCAAATAGTCCCAATGCTGTAGCCAAAGCAGGTTCAGGCACTTTTTTAGGTGTAGATTCAGGCGGAGTAGGTTGGTAATAAGTTGTCGGTGCTGGTGTCGGTGCTGGTGTCGGTGCTGGTGTCGGTGCTGGTGTCGGCGCTGGTGTCGGTGCTGGTGTCGGAGTAGGTGTCGGAGTAGGTGTCGGAGTAGGTGTCGGCGTTAAACTAGTTTCGCTTAACGATGTACCGTACTGGAAGCGGATGTTACCAATCTTGGTTATATCAAAGTCGGAAGTCAGCTCTGATAAAAGGAACGTGGCGGAACCTTTAACAAAAGTTCCATCTTTGACAGCTTTGTTTGCATCGTCAGAGTAATCACTGATAATGCCGTAATTGAATTGTTGTCCACCACCACCTTGGAAAATACCCAAACCAGCAGTACCAATACCATAATCTTGAGTGATACCAGGTAGTCCACTGGTATTGCTAGTGTTTGGTAACTTCCATTCATTTAGAGAGCCAAGAAGATCAACATTGTTTCCAACAGTAGAAGAGCCACTAACTAAAGTTGAAGCTGTAGCTGACAACAACGATAAGTTTAGGGGAGAGCCATCATAGTCCCAGAAGACTGCTGTCAAAACATCAGAAGGGTTTGATATACCCATAGAAGATGTATTAGACAGAGTTAGTGACAATATGCCATTTTCTAAAAAATCAAAGACAGCTGATGCTGCTAGAGGATCATTAGATTTGTCGTAAGTATTCGTTCCTGTTGCTGAAAAACTAATAGTACCCTTGCTAGCTGGTGCTGGTGTGGGTGCTGGTGTGGGTGATGGTGTGGGTGATGGTGTGGGTGCTGGTGTAGCTTGGTTTTGATTGTTGCCATTACCTTTACCATTACCGTTACCAGCATAAGCAGTACTGACTAGACCTGTTCCAATTACGGCAAATGTCACTAAACCTACAACTAAATGTCTAAGGGTTGACTTTGAATGTGTTGACATTATTCCTCTTTTTTTTGTTTTACAAAGGCGTTTGGGTAGCTCTTCTGTAACTCGTTTTTTATACCTATATAAATTTTCACAGAAGTATTTGGAATTTCTATGTTTTTTATCTAAAAATAAACCCAGAAAAATTGAAGATTTGTTTTATTTTCTGTTAATTTAAATCAGTGATTTTACTGGATATCTATAGATATAACTTTTTTGATTAACCAGAAAATAAATAAGGAAAGGCACTCACCTTTCCTGAATTACAAAGACGATAAGTAGAACGGCGTAAATAATTAAAGGTTTGTAGTAAGGACTAAAGTCCTTACTACGAAATAGATTACAATAATTTTACATTGCTTAACATAGATCGATTTATTCCAACCGACTTACTTATCAGAGTATTTATAATTAACTAATTTATTGCTCTACGTACCCAGCCATTAATAGTAAAACGACTATCGGCAAAAGCTTTTGATTTACAATTTACAGGGAGAACTTCATGCATACAACGGCTAAGAAAGAAAACTATACTGTTGTTACGTGGTTCTATTTTTGTAAATGACTCTGCATTTACATATAAATTATTTTCTATTTTGCTGTTATATAGCAACAATTCTCCGCCGGAAAATGCTTTTGGCTCTTGATTAGATAAAATAGGGGTGAACAACTGTCCACCCCTATATAAGATTTTTATCACTGAATTAATTGTTTTTAAGTATTTACCGAGAGGAAGTGGCGTATTGAACCAGTTGACCGAGACGCTGACGTAAAGTTTCTAATCCCAAGCGCTTACTTGCAGAAATAAACACCGCTAGGGGAAATTCTTCCCGTGCTTGAGCTAAAGTCTCACTACTAACTTGGTCAATTTTGTTAAAAACGACCAGTGCTGGACCAGGTGTGACTGGCATTTGAGCCAAAATTTCTCTGACCGAACGAATATGACTTAACCAAGCTGGATGAGATAAGTCTACTAAATGTAGCAAAGCATCAGCTTCTGTGACTTCTTCCAAAGTAGCGCGGAAAGCATCCATTAACGATCCTGGTAATTCATGGATAAAACCTACCGTGTCTGTAACCAAAATTTCTTGGGGTTCACTAGTTGCTGCGTGAGGAACAACTAAGCGGCGTGTAGTAGGGTCAAGGGTAGCAAATAGCTGGTCGGCGGTGTAAACTTCGGCATTTGTTAAAGCATTCAATAAGGTGGATTTACCTGCGTTTGTATAACCAACCAAAGCTACGGAAGGAATTTCTCGATTTTGTCGTCGTTGTCGCAACCGCTCTCGATGGGCCTGTAGCTGGTTAACTTCTTGTTGTAAACGAGAAATACGCCGACTAATAGCACGGCGTTCGGTTTCTAATTTAGTTTCACCAGGACCACGAGTACCAATACCACCACCAAGTCGAGACATGGCTTGTCCTCTCCCAGTTAGTCTTGGCAGCATATATTCTAACTGCGCCAATTCTACTTGTAATTTACCAGCACGAGATTGGGCGCGTTGGGCAAAAATATCCAAAATTACTTCCGTACGGTCAACGACTCGCAAACCAATTTGAGTCTCTAGGTTACGGACTTGGGAAGGTGAAAGATCGCGATCAAAAACTACAAGATTAGCTCCCAAAGTTTGGGCTGTGAGGGCTATTTCTTGTACTTTACCTTCACCAACTACCGTTTGGGGATGAATACGCGATCGCTTCTGCCATAAAGTCTGTAATACTTCTCCACCAGCAGTATCTACCAGCCGCCCCAATTCTGCCACAATATCTTGGAATTGTTGGGATGACAGATCATCGGTCAGAACTCCAACTATCACCACGTGATCGTGTTCAGTGTCTACCTCTTGGGCGACAAATTCCCGCCGGAAACCCTCTTCTAGTTCTTCAACTAAATCAACCAAGTCCTGTTTGGTCAGAGCATCCAGACTCATTGGTGGCGATACATTCCAACTTGGGGATGGAACATTACCATTTTCTGGCTTTAAAGAGGGACTGGTAATCAGGGTGCGGGACTCTTGTGATGTCAGATGCGCTAAATATGCTTCTTTAACGTAGCCTGTAGCTCCACCACCCCGTTTTTGAAATCCTGTACCTGTAATATTTATTACCGCTAATGCATCAAGGCGTTGTAGTGCCATAGATGTCAGTGCCGCTTCATTAGGCGGTTCTGACTTCAAATGTGTGGCGATACAACGGATACCGCTAAGTCGTTCCGCACCGTAACGGGGCAATTCCAACGGTGGAATTTGCGTTTGACGCGGAGTACCAACCCCAACGCGGATCACTTGTCCACGACGATTGAGATAGGTACATACAGGTTGATTGATTTCTGTACTAATAGCAGCCAAACGCTGGGCAAACTCCGGTGTAGTGATGCGATCGCCCGGAATACGTTGGTGATACAGCCGCTGTAGTTGCTTTAGCTGGCTGGATTTTAAACCTTGAAGATTACCGAAAATAGTCTCGATAAGCGTCTTTGACCAGTGAACTGGTCCTCCGAATCCTACTCTTTCTATTTTACAACACTGTTTTTGTGTCAAAACTCTTACTAATTGTGATGTTACCGGATGCGGAATGCGGTTTTCCAACCTAACAGAGCAGCAAATGCGATCGCTCCACTGACAACGTTAAAATAAACCCATAAATACCTGATGCCCAAGCCATGTCCCTCGCCAAAGAATTAGACTCTCCCCAAGGTATCCCAGAAGATGTTATCCTTCCCCCAAGTGATTTATACAGCGATGAGCCTCCTTTGGAAACTGAACTGCATCTGCGGCAAATAATCCTACTTTTCAAATGTCTGGAATGGTTGTGGCGAGACAGAACTGATTTCTATGCTGCTGGCAATCTTACTATTTACTATAGCTTCAGTAAAAGTAAATCAGAAGACTTCCGGGGGCCAGATTTTTTTGTTGTGCTAGACACGGAACGCAAAGCTCGTAAAAGTTGGGTAGTTTGGGAAGAAGATGGCAAATATCCAAATGTAATTCTGGAAATTCTCTCTGAATCCACAGCTAATATTGATAAAGAATTCAAGAAAAAACTTTACCAAAATACCTTCCGCACACCCGATTATTTTTGGTTCGATCCATACACACTAGAATTCGCTGGTTTTCATTTAGTAGACGGCAATTATCAACCCCTAGAAGCAAACAATCAAGGGTATTTATGGAGTCAGCAGCTAGGTTTATATCTAGGTATTTATCAGGGCTTATTACGTTTTTTTACCCCTGAAGGACATTTAATTCCAACACCTGAAGAAGAAGCTGAGTCTGAACGTCAACAGAAAGAATTAGCACTAAGTAGAGCAGAAAGATTGGCTGCTAAATTGCGAGAGTTAAATATCGATCCAGATACAATTTAAATGCGAAACCCAACCTAAACTTATCTTTAACATTTTATCGAGCAATGGTAAGTACACGCACTCCCTCAGCACAAATGGTTGTATTAAAAAACATTAGCTGGCAGACTTTTGAAACCATAATAGCTGATATGGGAGAGGATAGAACCTCTAGACTGACTTACGACCAAGGAATACTGGAAATAATGACCCCACTCTTACCCCATGAGTATTGGAACAGACTAATTGAACGTCTGATTTTTGTGCTTGGGGAAGAGTTGAATTTAGAAATTTTTCCTGCTGGTTCCACTACCCTGAAACGTAAAGATTTGCTGCGGGGTGCAGAACCCGATAGTAGTTACTATATCCAGAACGAAGCACGAGTGAGGAACAAATCAGAAATTGACTTGAATAGCGATCCACCTCCAGATTTAGTAGTGGAAATTGATTTAACTAGTTCGTCTTTGGATAAATTGCAAATTTATGCTTCTTTGGGTGTATCAGAACTTTGGCGTTATGAAGAAGGTGTGCTGAGAATTTATCAATTGCAACAAGGGCAATATGTGGAGTGTAGTGATTCGTCTACTTTTGCTAAGTTGCCTTTAATTGAAATTGCACGATTTTTGGAGGAAAGTCAAAGAATTGGGGTGATGGGGATGACGAAAAATTTTCGGAATTGGGTGAAAAAACAAATTTAATTTATCGGTTTATGATTGGGGATTGGAGAGTTTGAGAAAGTCAAAACTAGTTGTAATACATTGTGTGTTCAAGTATCAACGTTACGCACGTTATAATTTATTAAATATGAGGTTTTCGGTGAAAACATTAGCAACTATAAATCAAAGTTGGCTATCATCCTAACGATAATATAAATTAGCTATTTTATACCAGCGACTATCTGAACTATTGAAGATTTGAAGTAGTGTATAAAACACAAGATTATGGTGTCAGGACTTACGCAACTGGCACAAAGGTCTTGATGCGACTGCGCCGCAAAATAGATAACAGAAAACTGTAAAACCCTTTCCTCATCTAACTTTCAATCATACTCTTCATGAATCAAATGCGATGCTGA
>JAESGT010000015.1_pt1 | contig 86898 bp, 76 predicted proteins | sample 9266261 | NCBI WGS metagenome assembly JAESGT01 (sample SAMN15741584, study PRJNA653494) | algae metagenome | isolation source: Pelatocladus maniniholoensis HA4357-MV3 and co-occurring heterotrophs from... | place: USA: Maniniholo cave near Haena, Hawaii | collected 2009-07-28 | reverse complement strand
CAGCGCTTGGTTTTCTTGTTCTAACCTCTCGATTTTTCGATCTTTTTCTTCTGGACTCATGTGTGAACACTACCATAATTCTTCTCTCAATGGAATGATCCTTACAGTCCTACCTGGGGAGTTACAATTAGAGAGTATTATCACGACGATCAACGATAATTACTTTGGGGTCATTGTCAGCAACGTTTGTACGATCATAAGTAGGAGTAGTATCAATCCCAGAAGTTGCAGGATTTACATAACCACCGTGAGCATCAGTAACATCTGGTGCATTGTAGATACCAAACTCCTCAATCCCCCGATTTCTGAGAATACTTTCAGCGCGACGGATTTCTGCTTCTGTACCTTCTACCATGACTAGATAATCACCACGGGAAACGCGTTCATTGTAAACTCTAGCTCGTTCTTCAGGGATTCCCAAGCCAACTAATGCGCCTAATAAGCCACCAGCTGCTGCACCAATACCAGCACCCGCAGCAGTTGTAGCTAAGGTTGTGGCTAATTCGCCTGCTAGTAGAATTGGCCCAACACCGGGAATAGCTAAAGTACCCAAACCTACGAGTAATCCCGTCAAACCTCCTAAAATACCACCTGTAACTGCTCCCGCAGTAGCTCCTTCATCGGCTTTATTACCAACACGTTTTTGTGTGTCAACACCAGCAACATCACCAGTGCGATCGCTGTCTTTAACGATTACAGAAATTTTATTCATGTTAAAGCCAGCATCTCTAAGTTCTGTGAGCGCGTGTTCAGCTGCGCTACGGTTAGAGAAGACTCCAACTGCACGTTGATTTTTCCCCACAACCATTTTGTACTCCTCCAAAAATTTACTCATAAGCTTGTTTGTGCTTACTACATAATGTTTTGCCTTGTTTTGAGAAGATTTCCATCGTTCTCAGGTGTAAGCAGCTGATCTATCAATAGAGAGGTTATTTTGGGGAGATGAGAAATAATCACCAACTATTAACCGTTGACTATTGACTAATTATCAACGGGTATTGCGCCTGTATTGTTCGGTTATACGACTTTCGTTATGGCGCAAATATCGATAACCTCGTAAGTAACAGTGAAAAAGTAGTGAAAGTCAAAACTCTGCCTTAAACGCTGGATGTCGCTGTTGAACTAAGGGGTGAATACTTGTGTACAAATGGATTTTGCCTAGTCTGAGCGAAGTATTAGCCGATAGTCAATCAACTATGGGTTTTTGTTCATCTGCTAAGGCTCAACAACAGTGGCGCTTCTGCGTGGCGGCTACACAACAGTTGCTATTAAATGCCTTAGAAACGATTGATATAGATGTAACACAAGGATTGGTTTTAGCTGCGCCAGCACCTTTGTTTGATCATCCTAAGTTAAGTGCAAGTTTTCAGTCAATAACTTTTACAGCAGAACCATTTAATCCTTTGGCACTAATGCCATTTCAGATGTCTGATCAAGAAGTTGCGATCGCAGCAAATGCAACTATTTGCAATGAATCAATTTTACCTCTGCTAAAAACTGATCCGTTAGCAAATGAACAGTTCTGTCTAATTTTTACAACAAAATTTAGATTAATTTTAGTATTAACAGAAGAAAACGGTCAAAAAGCATTCTCATTTTCTTTTGATTCAGAAGTCATACAGCATGCGTGGCGGGCGTTGAGCGCTAGGGTAATGTTGAGCAATCCTGATTTATTTGCTGAACTAGAAGAAACGGTACAAAACTACTACCCTACTGCCCCGGATTATCGCATGGTTATGCAGTTTAGCCAATTGTTGCTCACAGAATTACCAGAACAAGAAAATAAAGGCTGGGAAACTGCAACTAAGGAAGCAGTAGAAGGAAATGGTGAACGAAGTCAAAAAACTGAGGTTCATTCTCATCACCCCTCATCAGCGAAACCTGATGTGGAAATGCTGCAAGCTTTTGCTCATGAAGTCCGTACTCCTTTAACAACCATTCGCACTATTACTAGACTATTGCTGAAACAGCAGGATTTACCTGCCAACGTCATTAAGCGATTGAAAATTATTGATCGCGAATGTACAGAGCAAATTGACAGGATGGAATTGCTGTTTAGAGCAGCAGAACTAGAAACCTCTGCTACAGATAAAGCTACGAGTACGCAATTGACTGCAATGAGTCTAGAGCAGGTGTTGCAGGGGAGTATTCCGCGTTGGCAAGAAGCAGCAAATCGACGTAACTTGAAGCTAGATGTAGTATTACCCCAGCATTTGCCAACTGTTGTTAGTAATCCTACCATGCTTGATCGAGTTCTCACAGGTTTAATGGAAAACTTCACCCGTAACTTGCCTTCTGGTAGCCATATTCAAGTACAAGTCATTCCTGCTGGCGATCAACTAAAGTTGCAATTACTGCCTCTACCTCAAGTGGGAGACAGTGATGCATCAACTGTATCAACCTGTACACCACCAATTCGCAAAGCTCTTGGTCAATTACTGATGTTCCAACCAGAAACAGGTACAATCAGCTTGAACCTTAATGCAACAAAGCATTTGTTTCAAGCGATTGGTGGAAAACTGATTGTGCGTGAACGTCCCCGTTATGGAGAGATTTTAACAGTTTTCTTACCCTTAGAAGGAGCCGAAAACCAAGAGCATTCAAAATTCAAAATTCAACGTTCAAAAGTATAAGAATGCTGCAACATATTATATTTTGACTTTAGCCCTGTCAAGCTGGTTACACCTTGACAGGGTTACTAAATACTTATCAATTGGTTATCGTTAGAAACTGCCAGCATGTCTGCGTGGCTTACGGTGTGTGATCGCCTTCTTAATAATGCTAATAGGGATTGAGATTATTTAGTATCAGGCTTTACCAATTAAATTGGTAAAGCCTGATAAAGTTGGTAATATTATACCAACTTTTAATTCTAACCAGAAATATTTCCACTAAAAGTGTGATTTGTAAATGAAAAGAAAACAATTTTTAACATTTTTCGGTATTGCACTGACTAGCTTGATTTTAGCAGTTGGTTTAGAATTTATTTCTTCTTCTTCTGTAGTAGCACAGTCAAACACTGAGTTACTTGTGTCTGCTGCTGCCAGCATGAAAGATGTGATGGAAGAAGTTAAGAGTGACTACCAACAAACAAAACCGAATGTCAACATTAAATATAACTTTGGAGCTTCTGGTGCTTTGCTGCAACAGATTCAGCAGGGAGCGCCTGTAGATGTCTTTATCTCTGCTGGCAAGAAGCAGGTAGACACCTTAGAAAAATCGGGACAACTAGTTCCAGGTACTCGTGGAATTTTAGCAAAAAACCGTTTGGTTTTGATCGTGCCACAGAATGTCACAGGTGTTAGCAGCTTTAACAACCTCAAAGATGCCAAGATCAAGAAAATTGCTATTGGCGAACCAAGAAGTGTTCCTGCTGGACAATATGCAGAAGAAGCCCTAAAAAAATTGGGCATTTACGAATCAATCAAACCCAAGTTTGTCTATGCTAACAATGTACGCCAAGTTTTAGCAGCAGTTGAAAGTGGTAATGCTGATGCAGGCTTGGTTTACCAGACTGACGCCAAAATCTCCAAAAAAGTCAAAGTCGTCGTGGCTGCTGATGAAAAATATCACTCTCCGATTGTCTATCCATTAGCAGTCTTAAAAAGAACTAAAAACATGCAAGCAGCAAAAGATTTTCTCCAATTTCTATCCAGTGAGCAAGCTAAAACTGTCCTACAAAAATACGGTTTTATCTTGCCTTAATTTCTTGTTCCTGCACCCTGCCTTTTAGAACTATGCCACAAGATTTATCTCCCCTTTGGATATCGCTGAAAACATCCTTACTTGCAACTTTGATCACCTTTTTTCTTGGCATTGCGACTGCATACTGGATGTCCGGATATCGTGGCAAAGGTAAATCATTAATTGAAGGTATTTTAATTGCACCTTTGATTTTACCCCCGACAGTAGTTGGCTTCATCCTACTGGTATTTTTTGGTAAAAATGGTCCGGTGGGAAAACTAATGGAGAGTTTGCAATTAGACTTCAGCATAGTTTTTACTTGGTATGGTGCAGCGATCGCAGCCACAGTAGTTTCTCTACCACTAATGTATAAAACTGCATTAGGAGCTTTTGAACAAATTGATCAAAATCTCTTGCGAGTAGCCAGAACTCTAGGTGCAACCGAATCAACTATTTTTTGGCGTATTAGTTTACCTTTGGCATTTCCTGGTATCTTGGCAGCAACAACCTTAGCTTTTGCCCGTGCCTTGGGTGAATTCGGTGCTACCTTAATGCTAGCTGGTAACATCCCCGGACAAACACAGACAATCCCCATGGCAATTTATTTTGCCGTGGAAGCAGGGGCGATGGATGAAGCTTGGTTCTGGTCGATCGCCATTATGGTGATTTCTCTATCTGGAATAGTTGCTGTCAATTATTGGCAAGAAAATAGAAGAGGGGAAAGGAGAAAAAGGGGACAAGGAAGACACGGAGGACACGGGGGACAAGGGAGTGAATTATCTGGGTTAGCTACACAATCTTCGAGTAGTGGACTAATTGTAGATATCGAAAAAATACTTCCTGACTTCGATTTAAAAGTTTCCTTCAGTGCGGATCATCAGCCTTTAGGTTTGCTGGGAAGTTCCGGTGCTGGTAAAAGTATGATTTTGCGCTGCATCGCTGGCATTGAGACACCAAGCAAAGGCAAGATAATTTTGAATGGTAGGGTGCTGTTTGATTCGGAACGAGGTATTAATGTTCCTAGTCGAGAACGTCGCATTGGTTTTGTAGTTCAGAATTATGCTCTGTTCCCTAATATGACAGTGGCACAAAATATTGCTTTTGGTTTACCTCAGAAGATGTCTGCAAATGCTACTAAACAGCAAGTAGAATCGAAATTAATTGATGTGCAATTGTCGGGTTTTGGCGATCGCTATCCAAGTCAACTTTCTGGAGGACAACAGCAACGGGTAGCGATCGCACGGGCTTTGTCTAGTCAACCAGAAGCATTACTATTAGATGAACCATTTTCCGCGCTTGATACGTTTTTGCGTAGTCAACTAGAACAACAGATGATAGAAACCCTCGCTGATTACCAAGGGATCACCCTGTTTGTGACACACAGTATGGAAGAAGCTTACCGAGTTTGTCCAAATCTGTTGGTAATGGAAGATGGCAAAATCATTCAGCATGGTAAGAGATATGATGTGTTTGAGCGACCTTCTACAGTTACAGCTGCTCAGTTAACAGGCTGCAAAAATTTCTCTACTGCTATAGCAGTAGAGTCTGGGGAAATAGAAGCTGTGGACTGGGGTTGTAATCTACAGGTGGTTGAAACTATCCCCGATGAATTATCCCACATCGGCATTCGCGCCCATCACATCACCTTTAGCAATGACTCTAATCAAAATAATACTTTCAGGTGTTGGCTAGCCAGAGCAACTGAAACACCGCACCGGATGACGTTGTTCTTGAAGTTGCATTCCTCTCCCAGTACTTTCCATGATTACCATCTACAAGCAGAAGTTTTTAAGGAAAAATGGGCAACACTCAAAGATAGGCCTATGCCGTGGTATGTGCGTTTAGACCCCTTAGCACTTATGTTAATGGATTAACAGGCTTTTGGGCTGTTTTAAACGGTCTGTTTATTTACGCGCCCACTGTACTAGGGCAAAAGACAATTGTAAATAATTTGACTTGAAATCAAGTAACATAACTGAAATAATATATTAAATAAATCAAGTAATATTTGATTTTTCATCAACAAAGTATGTATAAAAGATTATTTATTGCTTTAATTTTGTCTACGATCGCATTTTTATCAATCCTGGTTATTCCTAGCTTTGCGAAACCAACCACAGCGATCACCCAAAAGCCAGTAATTAACTGCTCTAAAGCAATAACAACACCAGAATTGAAGTATTGTTCTCAACAATATTATGCAGCCGCAGACAAAAAACTCAATCAAACTTACCAAAAAGTCCTTGTAAATATTAAAAGAGAGCCAAAGCAACTATTGATTAAAGGACAACAGGCATGGATAGTCTTTCGAGATAACACTTGTGATTTTGAAGTCTACGAATCTCGTGGTGGGACAGGTTACGAAATTTTTCGCAATCAATGTTTGGAACGACTTACTAAACAACGCACCCAAGATTTAGAAAATTATTTGCAGATCACAGCCAAGTAAAGCTTTTGATCTGCTGAAGATATTGCAAAAAATTACATATATATTACCCTAAATCCTAAAAATCTCTTACCCAATCCCCTCCTAAGTCAAAATTGCTCCCCCCATTAACCGCTCATACCGATACTTTAATTCTTCCTTCATCAAATACCAACGCTCTAAAGTTGCATCTATTTCTATTACTTTTTCCGCAGCTTGTCGCGCTAGTATTAGTACTTCTTCGTCTTCCACTAAACTCGCTAAGGTAAAATCTGGCACGCCTGATTGACGCTTACCCAGTACTTCCCCGGGGCCACGAAAGCGCATATCCATTTCGGAGATAAAAAAGCCATCTTGGGATTGTTCCAATACTTTTAGTCGTTGTTGAGCATCAGCACTTCTAGAACTACTCATTAGTAAACAGTAGGATTGTACTGCACCTCGACCAACACGTCCACGTAGCTGGTGCAGTTGCGACAAGCCAAAACGTTCCGCATTTTCTATCAGCATCACTGTAGCATTTGGTACATCAACGCCGACTTCTATAACAGTAGTAGAAACCAAGATTTGAATTTCGTTGTCGCGAAATTTACTAATAGCTTCGTCTTTCTCCGCAGAACTCATGCGACCATGCAACAACCCGACCTGAAACTCAGGAAATACGCTTTCTTGTAACTTTTGATGCTCCTCAACAGCCGATCGCAAATCCAATTTTTCTGATTCTTCTACCAAGGGTAAAACTACGTAAATTTGTCGTCCTTGGACTATTTCCCGCCGCATTAAATCGTAAGCTTGGGGACGCTGCTGACTTGTTAAGGCTGTAGTTTGTATTTTTTGTCGTCCTGGTGGTAATTCATCAATTTGACTCACATCCAAATCGCCATGAATTGTCAGCGCCAGCGTCCGGGGAATCGGTGTAGCTGTCATCGTTAATACATGAGGTTGTTCACCTTTTTGCTGTAACTTCGCTCGTTGTTCCACCCCAAAACGGTGTTGTTCGTCAATTACCACCAAACCCAAACGATGAAAATTCACAGGATCTTGAATTAAAGCATGAGTTCCGACTAACAGAGGTAATTCTCCTGTTTCTAACTGAGCATGAATTTGTCGCCGTTTTGCAGTTTTTGTAGAACCTGTCAGTAATTCTACTGGTAAATATAGTAAATTAAACCAGCTAACTAGCTTACGATAATGCTGTTCTGCTAATACTTCGGTAGGAGCCATGAGTGCTGCTTGATACCCAGATTGAATCGCAGCCAGGATAGCAACTACACCGACAATTGTTTTCCCAGAACCAACATCACCCTGTACCAGACGATTCATAGGAACTGGCTTTTGCAAATCGTTGAGAATTTCGTTGATAACACGTTGCTGGGCGTTAGTTAATTTGAAAGGCAATATTTGATAAAACTGTTCTAATAATTCACCTCTGGGTGCAAGCACAGCGCTAGTTTGAATTTGCTTTGCTTGCTGCTGACGTTGCAATAAACCTAATTGTAGGTAAAAAAATTCGTCAAAGACAAGGCGGCGACGGGCATGTTGTAAACTGTCGCTATCTGAAGGGTAATGGATATTGGCGATCGCATCTTTTAATTCCATCAACCCATATTTCCCTCTTAAACCACTGGGTAGGGGATCTTTGAGATGCGCCGCAGTTGGTAAAGCAGCAATCATCGCCTGTCGCACCAAATCTGCACCCACCCCTTCAGTCAGCGCATAAATAGGCACTACTCGCCCAATAGTTAATGACTCAATCGTATCACCGGGATTAGCCAAAACTTCTAGTTCCGGGTCTTCTAGAGTTAGACCATATTTAGTTCCTTTCACCAATCCGCACGCCGCTACAATACTACCAACCGGATAGCGACGTTTTAAACTTTCTTGCCAAGCACGACTAGTAAAGCGCGTACCTGCAAAAAAACGGCTAATTTTGATCTTGCCAGTATTATCTCGCAGTACCAGTTCTAAAATTGTTAATTTTTGATTCTTTTGACTGGTACGACAATTGCAACTTTTCACCGCCGCTACTATCGTCACTGTCTCACCAGCGTCTAATTCACTAATACTCACCTGACGCGCATAATCAATATGATCGCGGGGATAGTAAAACAGTAAGTCACGCACACTGTATAAACCAAGATGTGCTAGCTTTTCCGCCTTTCGTAATCCAATTTCCGGTAAATCTTTTAATTTTTGTTCCAGCTTTGGCGCTAAAGTGCGACTTACCTCCGCGACAATTGGAGATTTAGGATTTGGTTTTTTAGATCTAGGAGCAGAAGACGAGGAATAAACATTGCTTCCTTGTCCTGCTTGTCCTGCTTGTCCTGCTTGTCTTCCCTGTCCCCCGTATCCTCGCGTAAGGGTTTCTTCTTCCTGCTGTTCGAGTTGATAAAGATAATTGCTAGTCTCCAATATTAAGTTTTTTCTATCTTCAAGTCCCAGATTTGGATAATTAGAAAATTGAGCCGCCAGTTGTTGCCATCGGCGGCGTTCATGATTTGGTAAGTTAGCCGGAAATTTGCCGAAAGTTAAGGTGAGAAACTCGCTGAAGCGGTATTGTCTACCCACCAAATCAGTAAACCCCTGTTCTTCTTCTATTGCTAAGGCTTTTTGCAATCTTATCCAGTCTGGTTTGTCGATAGTCATTGGTTATTGGTCATTGGTTATTTGGTCATTGGTTTTAAAATTGGACTTTGGACAAAAACTAATCTTCATACCAACTAGCACGCCATGCTGCTTCCGCTTCGGCTACTGAAAGTTCCCGCAATCTTTTTTGATACTCTAACCCAAGTTTATTCAACTGGGTTAAAATATTGCGAATCTGTTTGCGCTCAGATGAAAGTTTGGTATCGGCAAATTCAATCTCGACAAGACGCAGATTAATAGCCATGAACCGTGTCAAACTAGACTCTTGTGATTGTTCCTCATTTTCAATTTCGATCACCAAGCTCATCAGATTGGGTGGACTTGGTACTATCTCCGCAGATGCTTCCGAACCTATTGCTTCTAAACTTGGTTCTGGCAATTTTTGAGGTAAGATTTTGGCTTTTTGTAAGAGGACATTAGCCTCATGAGAAATTCTTTTGAGAGTATATTGTGTAGCTCTCTCTAGGAACTGTTGCCATTTTGCTAGTTCTATCGGATTTGCAGAAGTGGGGAAAGTTGGATAAGTAGGTAAAGAGGAGAAATTTGTATCTTCTTGTTGTTCCTCGTCTTCGTCTTCCTCACTTTCAAAATCAGTTGTCTGTTGTAAAGAAATAATCTCAGGATCATCGTGATCCCATTCGATGAGTTTGTCACTTTCCTCGTCCTGCGGCTGTTGTAGCTTTTCTTCCTCGCCATTTACTAAAGCTAGCAACTGTTCAGTTGACTGTTTACTTAGCTTACGGATCGACTGCTGCAAATTTTGTCGCTGATTCAAGCTTAATTTGAGAAAGTTTTCCGAATACCCCTGAGTACACAGGTGATAAGTTGCCAAAATCAACTGCTGCTGTACAGCTTGCCCCAAAGTGTTTAAATAACTGGTGTAAGTGGATTGGAGTTCTTTAGCGATCGCGGCGATCGCCTCTTCTAAAGCTGCAAGATCCCGTTCAATTCGCTCGATTGGTCTCGCCATATTATCTACTGATTGCCCGTTGCAAACCAAACATAATAGTACAAAAGTACGCTTATATTCTAGGATAATTGTCTAAAGACTTTAAATTTTAGCTTGATTTTGCTGGTTGTTGGTCAATAGTCAAGCAAAGATATCCTGCACAGCAACCAATTGATAGATGTTTCGCAGCCAAAATAGATATATAACCTAGTTGTAGAGGTTTTTATTAGCACTGAGGGTGCAGCTAAAAGCAAATATTTCCATGAGAATTCTTTTGGTGGAGGACGATGATTCGCTTGCTCAAGCGGTGGCGACAGTTCTGAGCAAGCAAAATTATGTAGTGGATGTTGCTGCTGACGGTGAAGCTGGTTGGGAGTTGGTGACTGTTTGCAACTATGACTTGATTTTGCTCGATGTCATCCTACCCAAGTTAGATGGTATTAGCCTTTGTCGGGAACTACGACGAGAAGGCTACCAAATGCCTATTCTGCTACTAACGGCAAAAGATAGCAGAACTGATAAAGTTATGGGTTTAGATGCTGGAGCAGACGATTATGTTGTTAAACCTTTTGACTTTCAAGAGTTATCAGCTCGGATTCGCGCTTTAGGACGCAGAGGAGCTTCTCCCTTACCTCCAGTTCTAGAATGGGGAAATTTGCGGCTAGATCCCAGTAGTTGTGAAGTGACTTATGCGGACAAAACGTTGCATGTAACAGCAAAGGAATTTAGTATTCTGGAGCTTTTTTTACGCAACAACCAGCGCACCTTTAGCCGCAGTGCAATTGTAGATCATCTTTGGGCGGCTGATGTAGATCCACCTGAAGACGATACTATTAAATCTCATATCAAAAGTTTACGGCAGAAATTAAAGGCAGCAGGTGCTACTTATGATTTCATTGAAACTGTTTACGGATTGGGCTATCACCTCAAGCCTAATCCCCAAAAACAAAAGTCTCAGGTAAGCGAAAAAGAGTCAAATCCAACGCAGCAAGAAATTTTTTTGGCAGCTGTTGCCAAAGCGCGGGAAGATTTTAAAGCTAAGGTTGGTTCGCGCCTTACTGTCTTGGAGCAAGCAAGTAATGCTCTCAAAGAGGGTCTGCTTAACTCCCAACTGCGACTTCATGCTGAACAAGAAGCTCACAAGCTGGCGGGTTCTTTGGGAAGTTTTGGTTTTGCTCGTGGTTCGGTATTGGCTGAAAAAATAGAAATTATACTTCAGGGTAAAACGCCAATAAATCAAAGCTTCTTATCTCAATCTTTTCATGAACTTGTGAAGGAGTTGCGACAGGAGTTAGAGAAAACTGCAACTGATGAGGAAATCTTCAGCGAGCAACGGCAAAATGTGCTATTGATAGTGAGCAAGGATAAGCAAATAGTTGAGCAGTTGGTTAAAGAGGCTACAACTGCGGGAATGCATGTAGATATTGTTATTAATACTGCTGACGCTAAGAGTGCAATAGAATCTTCTAGTCCTGATGTGGTGTTAGTTGAGGTTAATTTTTCTGATCATACTCAAGACAACTTGCAGTTGCTAACACAATTAGCCAGTCGTACACCGCCAATACCAGGATTAGTTTTTACAGATGGAAATAATTTTAGCGATCGCCTAGAAGTAGCACGAGCTGGTGGACGCGGTTTTTTACACAAGTCCATGTCTGCCAAACAAATCTTAGAGCTTGTCACCCAAGCACTGCAACCAATAGGTACTACTGAAGCCAAAATTATGGTTGTAGATGATGATCCACGAGTGCTAAGTGTGATACGGAATTTACTTGAGCCTTGGGGAATGAAGTTGGCTACTCTGGAAGATCCACATCGTTTTTGGGACGTACTGGCGGCATTTTCCCCCGATTTACTGATCTTAGATTTGAAAATGCCTGACGTAAATGGAATAGAACTGTGCCGAATGGTACGTAATGACCCGTTTTGGAGGGAATTACCAGTGTTATTTATTACTGCTCATGCCAAAGCAAATACTGTTGATCGCATATTTGCAGCAGGCGCAGACGATTGGATCAGCAAACCAATTATGGGTTCAAAACTAATTACCCGTATTTTTAACCGCTTAGAGCGAATTCAATCAATAAAACGCTTTTATACAAAAATCAGTCTTTAAGAGGTTGTTAAAAAGGATGCGTTTTGGGCAATTAATCGGTTTTTTCGCCCTTGTGATATCACTTTATATTTTGTGGCAAATCCGGCAAATTATTTTGCTGGTATTCGCCGCTATTGTTTTTGCAACAGTCCTCAATCAAATGGTGCAATTTTTCCAAAAGTTTCGTTTAAAACGAGGATTGGCAGTAGCGATATCAGTTGTGATTGTAATATTCATATTAGTGGGATTTTTTGCTTTAAGCTGATGTGCATTTAAACTAGGATTTTTGAGAGCTATACTGCTTACTGTGTCGAGATTGCTCGCTCGATTTAAATGCTGAACAGCTTAATTGCACCACGTATTTTCGAGCAGTTACAACAATTCGACAATTTTATGCCAATGGCATTAAAAAGATTACGGTTATGGAATAATTGGTTACATAATTTTATTCCAGAACAACGGTTAGAAAATATTAGTGGTCTAAGGTATCTAACTCAAAGTTTGCAAAGTTGGGTCAATCAGCTAATTAACAACTTTTTTCGCTGGGTAAGTAACTCACTGGTGATTGTTTTAGGATTATTGTTGTTTATAGCTCTGACAATTATGCTATTGGTTAATCCATCACCATATCGACAAGGATTTATACTGCTATTTCCTGCTTTTTATCGTCAGCGAGTGCATGAAATTCTTAATAAGTGTGCAACCTCTTTAACGGGTTGGATAAAAGGCACACTGATGACAATGTCGTTTATTGCTATTTTGAGTTATATTGGATTGTCTCTTTTGAAAGTACCATTGCCATTAGTAAATGCAGTTTTAGCCGGATTATTAGAATTTATCCCAAATGTTGGTCCGACCTTGAGTGTAATTCCACCAGCGCTGCTTGCTTTGAGTGATGTTCCTTGGAAAGCCCTAGCAGTCGTAGCTTTGTACTTTGGCATTCAACAGGTTGAAAGCTTGATTATTGTGCCTTTAGTGATGGAAAGTCAGGTATCTCTGCTACCAGCTATTACTTTAGTATCGGTGGTAGTTTTTGGGAGCTTTTTTGGATTTATAGGAGTTTTACTCGCTGTTCCTTTAGTAATTGTATGTCAAATTTGGATTAAAGAAGTTGTGATTAATGATATACTTAATAACTGGCAAGACGATCACAAAAAAGATCGGAAGCGCAAGACGATTACTGTGGAAAATCATCAATCAAATTAAGTTAATTTTTTGAATATAGAAAGTGCAAAAAGAAATTGCTTAATTTGTTCTGTAATTGCGACTTCATTTGTTGCAGGCTCTAGTGCCATCAGAATATTCTATTGAAATTACTCGATATTGTTGTTTATCTATATAATTCACTTCGCGAATTTTGGCTTTGTGCATGATTATTTGTCCATTCTTGCAATGCCCAAAAACTGATGAAAGCTGCTAGTCCAGCGCCAAGAGAATCCATCATTAAATCAACGACAGTATCATTTAAGCTGCCAATTATCTTAGTAGAAAGAATTTTACCAGCCGACCATTCTGTAATTTCCCATAAAGCTCCAATCGCAATGCCAAAACTCGTGATCGTTAATAGATACAAAAATGTATGATGCCGAAAGATATTCAGCATAGAACTGTAAACTAAAAAACTGAGTGCCAAAGTAATGGCAAAAGTAGTATAAGCATGAACAATTTCGTCATACGGTCCTGGCATATAAAATAAGTCCCAGACCCAGCCTCCAGCATTTAATAATGCTGCAAGAACAAACAAAAAATCGAACAATGTTGGTAGTCGGTCTTCTTTAGTGACAAACACAAAAGATACAACCAAAAAACATGTCAGAGCTAAGGCGTTTAGCCAATTACCCTGAACTGCTGCTGTGATCACTGCCAATGTTAGTAGAGCCTGTCCTATCCAGGCAAGAACTCGATAACCTTGCCAATTTGTACTCTTCATTTCTCTTTACTCATGTAAATTATCAATGCTGCTTTAAGGCTTTAATTACTCTGTAATAACGCTCCTGGACGTCATTGCGGTCTTGTTCCTCTGACAATATTTCATGACTACCCCGCAAAATCATATCTGCGTGACGGTGTAGAACTGCTCGGTATTTTGAATTCTGGGTGTAGTTAGCAACGACGGCGATCGCTTCCAATAAACGCATAGTTACTGCTGTATCCGACTGTGCATACTGCCGAATTTGATTAAAAGCACTGTCAACTAACTGCTCAAACTTAAATGGTTCCACAATTACCCGTAGTTTGTACTGATTATCGTAGCGGTAGGGCGACGGAAAATTCCTTTGAACCAGATGAGATAATCCAACACTCAGTCTGTCAATACAGCGAATTGCAGTAAATGGATCATTCACCGCAGGAGAAATGGCACGTAGAGCAATTTCTACTAACTGATTGATCGGAAACTCCACATCCTGTTGCTCGGTACGTTCTTTACCCAAAATAAAGGTATCATTGATTTGTTTGGTAAGTTTTTGATTAACTAGTTTTCCAGGAAATATCATAACTAAATCACTGCCTTTGACAACAAACTTTCCTGGTCGAAACTTGACATGCAACAGCAGATTGTGATTGCAGGCAATCTGCATCAATTCTTCGTTATCAATTGCTTGTAAATAACCTGTATCATTAGCTTGAATGGGGTAAGCTTCTTCCTCAAATGAAGCTGGAATTTCCACAATCTTTTGCTCTTGTTCTGGTTCACTATGTCCGATTTTTTCTGGAAACAGCCGCTCAATGGCTTTGTCTAAATCAGAACTGACATTCTCGATCACATGCGATGCTTGAATAATTGTTGTGGCATGATGTATAAAATATATTAATACTCCGATACTAAATATTGCTAATAGGATACCAACTGTAACTGCAATCTGTGGCAGATATTCTTCATATCCATCCCCCTCTCCATGAATTGTCCGGAGTATTAGTAGGCAGTAGATGAACGTGCTGATGAATGTACCAAGTACAAATTGATTACCCGTATCCTGCATGAAATTACGTAGAAGTCGGGGACCAAAATTAGAAGCAGCCAGCTGAAGTGCCACAATTGTAATTGAAAAAGCTGTAGCAGTGACACTCACCATAGAACCTGCAACGACTTCTAAGAGCGATCGCGCTCCATCAGGACCACCCGTGTAAATCCACCAATAATCAATTTCAGTCTTACCTGTACGGTCAAGCATTAGCACCGTAAACGCCAAGCCTATTGTTACTATTGCCATTATTCCTGGCAAAAACCAATAGCTAGAGTGGAGTGTGTCCCAAAATTTGCTTAATTTGACGTTTTTCATTTTGACCTACCCAGGTAATATCAATTCAAAATTCAAAATACCTGCGGTAGGCGCGTAAGCGACTTCTGTAAGTAGCCGCTTCGCGTCTACAAAATTAAGAACTTTTTGACTTTTGACTTGTTTTCCCCGATCCCTATTTTTTCCAATTCTCTTACTTTTCATCGTTATTTCCGTTGTGATCTTGGTAATTTGTGCGATCGCTTGCGGTTTGGACTTGAGCAAGTCGGCGGAGCGAATCGCTGATACGAGCAGGTTTTGGTACTTCGCGCTGAGGTGCTGGCCAGCCTTCTCGTTGTCGGGAGCGATCGCCATCTGTCTCCTCTGTTTGATCGTGGAACAAGACTTGCTGTGTTGGAAAGGGCAAATCGATTCCATTTTCTACTAGCTTTTTCTTAATCGCAGACAGCACTTGATCCCGTGAGGCCAGATCGTCTGCACGGCGCGGCGGTTTAATCCACCAGCGAACACGAATATTGACGGTACTTTCGGCAAGTTCCATTACCAACACGTCAGGCGCAGGATCTTTCAGTACTTCTGGAACGCTATGCACTGCTTCTAGCATTAACTGCTTGGCTAGATCGATGTCATCACCGTAGCCAATCCCGACATCATACTGGAGTCGGCGATCTTCAAAAGCAGTATTCACAGTCACCGAATTAGTAAATAATTCCGAGTTAGGAATTACAATCCGCCTACCGTCATAAGTTCTGATAGTAGTTGCTCGTGTTTCAATATTTTCTACCGTTCCTTCAAAGCTTTTAAAAACGATTTGGTCATTGATTTGAAATGGCTCTGTCAAAAGGATGAGGATACCTGCTAAAAAGTTTTGTAAGATATCGCGAAAGGCAAAGCCAATAGCCACACCGCTAATCCCTAACAGTTGCACCAAATCACCTGCTTGGAATGTAGGAATAACAATCGATAGAGAAATAAACAGACCTACTAGGATTGTTGTACCCTGTGCCATCCGTCCTAATACCAGTCCTAAATTCCGGGCGTAGCGATGATTGCGGGTTAAGCGTTTGACTAGGCGTTTAATTTCTCTAGCAATTAAGAAGAAGATTACAAAGACAATCAATGCCAGCACGATATTGGGCAGTAGGGCAATAAATCCATTCGTCATTGCCTGGATTTTGTCCCATACTGCGGATATCTCTGCATTCATAATACTTACTTACTTAATTATCAATAATTGCTGATATTAGTGAAAAATCATGGTATTTAAATCTACCCCTAGTTAGTTATAACTGTGTATGAATAGTAGGAAAAATTAGATTGGAAGTCCCTTATCTTTTATCTACGGTAAATAAGGAAGGCACTAGAAGCCAAAGATGCAAATAAAAGCTGTTGACGGCTGAATACTTCAAGCAAAGCTCAACCTCAAAACTCAAAACTTCAGGTTTGAAACTAGAACGTTCAACCTCAAAACTCAAAACTTCAGGTTTGAAACTAGAACGTTCAACCTCAAAACTCAAAATTTCAGGTTTGAAACTAGAACGTTTAACCTCAAAACTCAAAACTTCAGAATCGCCCTCAAATCCTGTATTTGAGAAATTTCTGGTAATATCGTTAACCCCTCGCTGCCAAATTTTAGCGTAGTTGGAGATTGGGATTGATGAGAGAAGGCATAACTGGGAAAAATAAACACATATAAATCAGCTAGCCTTTAATCATCAAATGACTCAGCAAGACAACTCACCATTTTCATCTCACTCTCATTCCCCCTCCTCGCAAGCGGGGAGGGGGCTAGGGGGTGGGGTTCGCAAACGCGGTTGGCAAACTCCATTAGAACTTTGGGAGAAACTCAAACCAATTGCGCGACAGATGCGGCGCGAACCTACACCAGCAGAAGAGAAACTTTGGCAGAAGTTGAGACACAAGCAACTTTTAGGGTTTAAGTTTCGCCGTCAACACACAATTGATAGGTTTATTGTGGATTTTTATTGTGGTGAGGCGCGGTTAGTTGTGGAGGTGGATGGGGAGGTTCACGACTACACTCAGGAGGAAGATGCAATTCGTCAAGATTTTTTGGAGAGTTTGGGGTTGCGAGTGGTGCGGTTTCGGAATGAGGAGGTGTTGAATGCAATTGATGGGGTGGTGGAAGAGATTGTAGGTTGGTTGCACAGATAGAACCCCACCCCCAACCCCCTCCCCGCAAGCGAGGAGGGGGCTAATGCGATCGCTATACGCTTAATCATGTACCAGACATCTCCAGAAATGAGATATTAATTCTAATTACACAAGGCTTTTATCGTGTTTTTCAGCAAACCCTATTTAACAGCCTGTATGGTAGGCTACGTTAGCCTGTGGCATAATGCACCCTACAAAACTACACCTTGTTTTATCCAACCAGAGGTATTGACGCTTTTTACCAAACCTGAAAATATGCAAGTTAAATGTTGCCAAGATAAAAAACTATAAAAATGTAGATAAAAAGTTTACATCCACCCTAGCCCAAAGGAGAAAAAAATCCTAAATTTGTTTTTTCGGATTCCTACTTTCCTCTCAACTAGGGGTAGCCTGATTCAAATTGGATTATCGCATCACCTTGATTTTTAACTATGCAAACTCCAAACAATACGTCTCCTGTTCTTCAAGATTTTTCACGCAGGGAATTGCGGGATTTAGTACGCGCGCAATTACAAAGTTTATTGGAAGTTGGGGATTTGCGTGGAGCTAAAGCCATTTTAGTACCTGTACAACCTGTAGATATTGCTGAAGCCATTGAAGGATTACCAGAAGCAATGCACGCGATCGCTTTTCGGTTACTTTCTAAAGATGAGGCGATCGAAGTATACGAATATCTTGATTACAGTGTGCAAGAACGATTGATTGAGGAACTCAGAAGTCAGGAAGTTCGCGAGATTGTCGAGCAAATGTCACCAGATGATCGAGCCAAGTTATTTGATGAGTTACCAGCAAAAATCGTCAAGCGTCTGCTAGAACAACTTAGTCCCGCAGAAAAAGAATCTACAGCTCAACTATTGGGTTACGAAGCTGGTACTGCTGGGCGAATCATGACTCAGGAGTTAATCTCTGTCAAAGAAAATTTTACGGCTGCGGAAACTCTGGAGCGAATTCGCACCTTAGCTAATGCTAGCGAGATGATTTACTATCTTTATGTCACGGATGCAGCGAGGCGCTTAACTGGAATTTTATCGCTGCGTGAGTTGGTGACAGTTCAACCACAACAAACAGTTGGCGAAATCATGACTCGTGATGTGCTGTCTGTGAATACAGATACAGATCAAGAAGAAGTAGCCAGATTAATCCAAAGATACGACTTTTTAGCTGTCCCTGTGGTAGACCGGGAAGATCGTCTTGTGGGTATTATTACTGTTGATGACGTAATTGACATTATCCAAGAGGAAACCACCGAGGATATTTACGCTGTGGGTGGTGGTGTGCAGTCTGATGGCGATAGTTATTTTCAGTCAAATTTGCTGACTATTGCTCGCAAACGGGTAGTGTGGTTGTTTGTCTTGCTGATCACCAACACCATTACAGGCACAATTATTAAATCCCAAGAAGATATTTTGCAAAAAGTCGTAGTGCTGGCGGCGTTTATTCCTCTGTTGACAGGTACTGGTGGTAATGTCGGCGCTCAATCTTCCACGGTAGTGATTCGCGGGATGAATACCGACGAAATTCGCGCCCTTGGACCATTGCAAGTAGTTGTTCGGGAAGGTTTGGCGGGTGTGTTGCTAGGAGTCATGCTAGGTGCGATCGCAACGATCTGGGCTTTCTTTCTGCAAAAGAATTTACAAGTAGCGATCGCAGTTGGTAGTAGTCTGGTAGCAATTTCGGTTCTCGCTTCTGTTTCCGGTTCCGCACTCCCGTTTTTGTTTCGCCTCTTGCGTTTAGATCCAGCGTTGATGTCAGCACCATTTATTACTACAGCAGTGGATGTCTTAGGTGTATTAATTTACTTCGGTTTGGCAAGAACAATCTTAAATGTATGAGTGCTATCACAGGGCTGTTTGCTGTGTATAAGCTGTGAAGTTGCTCAGGCGATCGCTCTGGCAAAATTGTGTTTTTTTGACACTATTTATCTAATTATTTTACTTAGAAACAATTCATTTAATATGCATAAATTAAGAATTATTTACTTTTTACCTATTGATAAAAATGACACAATCAAGTTGGTCAAACTTGAGTAGTCAAAATGACAGGGAATATAATTGTTTTGATAAAAAAGCTAAACAACACAATAAAAGTGCTAGCAGTAGCACTTTTAATTTTGATACTTACTCTATTGATTTTTCTAGATCCTAACCAAGCCATTGATATAAATATACCTAAACACCATCGTAAAAATCCTACTATCGTTGAAAACTTAAAAACAGGTACAACCCATTGGCAGCTAACTAATCCTGCCACTAAGCGAGAAATAGAAGGTTATGCCTCGCTTACAAGTGTAAATCGTGGCGAGGAAATCAAGTTTTTTGTCAATACAAAAGAGCCGAATTATACAATAGAAATTTTTCGTATGGGTTGGTATGGAAATAAAGGAGGACGACAAATCACCCCTATAATTAAGCGCAAAGGAGTAAAACAGCGACCACCAATAGTAGATCAAGCGACTGGCTTAATTGAATGTGATTGGACAGATCCCTACGTATTAAAAATTTCCGATAATCCAGATAATTCTACTTTTTGGACAAGTGGTATTTATTTAGCAAAACTAACTACTGGAATTAGTGGTAAACAAAGCTACATTATTTTTGTTGTTCGTGATGACAGTCGTGCTTCTGATATCCTCTTTCAATCGAGCGTGACGACATATCAGGCGTATAACAACTGGGGCGGAATGTCCTTATATCGATGGAACAGTCGTGGAAAACAAGCATATAAAGTTTCTTTTAATCGTCCCTATGCTATTAGTCCTAACCGTGCAGCTGCTTATGGAGTGGGAGCAGGAGAATTTTTAACTAACTTTCAACCCAAAAGAAGAACTTCTAGCGCTGGCTGGGAATATAACATGTTGCGGTGGTTAGAACGTCAAGGCTACGATGTCACCTATTCTACTGATATTGATACCCATGAAAATTCTTTAGATCCCTACAGTGGCAAGTCGATGCTATTATTGCACAAAGCATTTTTGTCTGTCGGTCATGATGAATATTGGTCGTGGCAGATGCGGCAAAATGTGGAAGCGGCTAGAGATGCTGGTGTAAGTTTAGGCTTTTTTTCCTCCAATAGTTGTTATTGGCAAATTCGCTTAGAACCCAGCCAAATAACGGGAAATATTAACCGTATCATTGTTGCTTATAAAGAAAATGCTGCCTTAGATCCCTATGCTAGAGATAAAGATCCGAATAATGATTATTTGGTAACTACTGTTTGGCGCAAAAAGCCTGTAAATCTCCCAGAAGATGCTCTGATTGGAGTCATGTACCAGACATTTCAAGTGAACGCGGATATAGTCATTAATCACACAGCACCGAGTTGGCTGCTTACCGATACGCAATTAATGCAAAATCACAATCAAGCATCTGTTAGCAGGAATCTTCAATCATCTAATAAACAAATCCGCTTAGAAGGACTTTTGGGTTATGAAGTCGATCGCATGTTTGGTAATGCTCCAAATTACACGATTCGCGTTGCTCATTCACCCTATCGTTACGGGCGTGGTATTCGATATGCAGATATGACAGTATATACCACAAATTCTGGAGCAACAGTATTTGCAACCGGATCTATGCAATGGAGTTGGGGACTTGATGATTACAACGTTCCCCAATTGCGTCCTTCAGTTTTAAACGCTGATGCTCAAATCATGACGCGCAACATTTTAGCCCAGATGTTAAAGCAGGGAACTCTTAACAGTGAACAGTGAACAGTTATCAAAAAGAGCTACTGATAACTGATGACTGATAACTGATAACTGTTAAAGTTGTGAATCACTGTCAGGGGCGACAATTTCACCTTCACCTAAATTCAGCACTAAGTCCTGATCGACAATCAGATCAGTGAGTTCCTTCGCTTGCAAATTCATTTCTTCACAAGCTTTTCTTAATTCCTGTGCAAAGGTATTCAAATCGTCACCATAACCACACTGATAAGCGGCGGTTTCAATTCCCTGCTTGGCATTTGCTCTCGCACAATCTACTAAATCAGTACCATGTAAACGTGTTTTAGATGACATATAAGCAGCTTTTCTTGATTTCAATTTGTTTGCCATATTATCAAGTTTTATAAGCTTACTCATCTCTCAAATGAAAGGTAAAAGGATGAACGATAAGCTTTTGCCTTCAATCTGGCAAAAAATCATGTATTGTTTGTTAGTGCTTGGTAGTTGTTTGCTCCAATCAACTATCAACTACCAACTACCAAAAAGTCACAACTGACCAATCTTTACCCATTTACAACCGTACCACCGTTAGGGTGTAAGACTTGACCAGTTATATAAGAAGCATCATCTGATGCTAAAAATACATAAGAAGGTGCAATTTCTTCAGGTTGTCCAGCTCTTTGCATTGGTACTTGTTTCCCAAAATTAGCTACTTTCTCTTCTGGAAAGGTAGAAGGGATCAAAGGTGTCCAAATTGGACCAGGAGCTACAGCATTAACACGAATACCTTTTTCTACCAAATTTTGTGATAAAGAACGAGTAAAGGCAACTATTGCACCTTTTGTAGAAGAATAATCAAGCAATTCTGGGCTACCTTTGTAAGCTGTCACAGAAGTACTGTTGATGATACTGCTACCTTCTTTTAGATACTTGAGTGCAGCTTTCGTTAAGAAAAACATTGAGAAAATATTGGTGCGGAAAGTTCGCTCTAGTTGTTCTTTACTAATATCTTCTATACTTTTTTGAGGATGTTGTTCCGCAGCATTGTTGACAAGAATATCGAGTTTACCAAATTCATCTACCGTTTGTTGGATAGCTTGCTGACAAAAGTTTTCATCACCAATATCGCCAGAGATAGTAAATGCTTTTCGTCCTTGTGCTTCTACCAAATGTTTGGTTTCTTTAGCATCATCATGTTCATTGAGATAAGCGATCGCCACATCAGCACCTTCTTTAGCAAAGGCGATCGCCACAGCGCGACCAATACCACTATCTCCCCCAGTAATCAGCGCTACCTTATTTTTTAATTTACCACTTCCCTGATACTGACGATCATCTGCTTGGGGTTTGGGTGTCATTTCTGACTCAATACCCGGCTGTTGTGCTTGTTGTTGTGGTGGTTGTAATGGTTTTTCTTCTGGCATATACTTTTCCTTTAATTGTTGTAACTGTTGTTTGTTCCAATTAAGTAATAACTACTTTAAGAACACACAAGTGTGCTATCCTACTAAACCATTTCTTAAAAACTAACCTTGGATCGAATATTCAATCCAAGGTTTAGTTATGACCACTGCACCCTGTTACCATAGGCAAACTTAAAAAATTTTCATCTATAAAAATAGAACTCTTTGCTTATCACTTGCCGCTAGAACAAAATTATCTAAGCAAAAGAGCTTTTTCTCACACCAAAAGCATACTCCTTGTTAACGAACCTCACTACACCAATCTGCCTTGATTAAAAATCTCTCCTTTCAGTAATTAAATTAACTGTTAAGTCATGGCAATTTATCATTCTTAAGATATAAACAAAAATAAAAATATATCAATCTTAAGAAGTAAACATAACTAAGAAAAATTATTTCTTCTCCGTATTACTTTGGCAATAAAATTAACTCTTGTTTTTTTCGACGTGATTAATGGATGATTCACTATATATTGAATATATTGATCCCGATTACAAAGAAACACTTTTTCACTAAAATTCTTATGCAACATCGTAAAATTTCAGCAACAAATCAACCAATTTCTAAGAAGTGTTGCATACAGTCAGCATTGGTTTATTACTTAGGATATATGTGAAATTAGGAAATCTCGCTGAGGGAGCAAAGTAGCAGCACAGGGGTAAGATTATGCAAACATTAAACTTTTCTGATATAGAGCAAACTGACCCGTTCAAATTTCTTCAGTTAACTTTGCGCGATCGCTGGCAAAGTATTGAAGGTCCTACCGAAAGCAGTGATGTAGATATATTAGTTATTCCCTCTCTTAGTATTGATCAGCGAGAACTCAAAAAAGTCGAAGGTTACGAACACTATGAAGAGCGATTATTATTCTCACTGATTCGTTTGTGGAATCCCCGCAATCGATTAATTTATGTCACATCTGTGCCATTACATCCTAGTATTATCGACTATTATTTACAACTGTTACCAGGCATACCCTTTTCCCATGCTCGCAATCGTTTGCTGTTACTTTCCACCTATGATTCTTCCTTAAAACCTCTCAGTCAAAAAATTTTAGAACGTCCCCGCTTGCTGCATCGTATTCGTCAGGCGTTAAGATTAGACAAATCCTTCATGATCTGTTACAATTCCACACCATTAGAAGCAGAATTATCTGTCAAATTAAATGTGCCATTGTATGCTCCTGCACCAGAGTTACAGATTTGGGGAACAAAAAGTGGTAGCCGCCAAATATTTGCAGAAACAGTCGTGCCATATCCAGATGGTAGTGAATTAGTTCACAGTGTTGCCGATTTAGAAGAAGCTGCTGTGCAATTATGGGAACGTCAGCCGACATTAAAAAGAATGGTTGTAAAGCTCAATGAAGGCTTTTCAGGAGAAGGAAATGCCCTATTAGACTTAAGACCAGTGGCGGATGTCGCACCTCCTGATGCTTCTCACACCGAACGTTTAGCAGCGATTAGCGATCGCTTGCCAAAAATGAGTTTTCAAACTAGCCAAGAGACATGGGAAAACTTTTCAGGACGGATTGGTGAGTTAGGCGCAATTGTAGAAGCATTTGTGGAGGGTGAAGTTAAGCGATCGCCTAGTGTCCAAGGAAGAATTACACCTCTAGGCGAAGTGGAAATCCTTTCTACCCATGACCAAATTCTTGGCGGTCCTGATGGACAGATATATCTTGGTTGTCGATTTCCGGCGGATGAAGCCTATCGTGTCCAACTGCAATTGTTAGGCACAAAAATTGGCATGAAGCTAGTAGAAAAAGGCGCACTCGAACGATTTGGAGTTGATTTTATCGCCGTTGAACAAGACAATGGCCAGTGGGATCTGCAAGCAATAGAAATTAACTTGCGTAAAGGCGGAACCACTCATCCGTTTATGACCTTAAAATTATTAACCAATGGACGTTACGACTTTTCAACAGGCTTGTTTTACTCCCAGCAAGGACGTCCCAAATACTACATCGCCACCGACAACCTCCAAAAAGACCGTTATCGAGGACTCTTACCCAACGACTTAATGGACATCATCGCCCATCACAGGCTGCACTTTGATACTGGCACAGAAACAGGCACAGTTTTTCATTTGATGGGTTGTCTGTCTCAATTTGGCAAGCTAGGCTTAACTAGCATCGGCGATTCTCCTCAACAAGCAGACGAAATATATAATAAAGTCGTTAAAGTCTTAGACGAAGAAACCTATAGCAACAATCAAGACTATTCCTCCGTCTTAGAACATACTTTTCCCATGGCTTGGGATGGGTTTAGTTGTTAGGGATTGGGGATCGGGAACAGGGAACAAGGAACAAGGAACAGGGAACAGGGAACAAGGAACAGGGATTAGTGTTTTGTTTATCCTCCTCCTTGTCCTCCTTGTCTCCTTTCTCCTTTCTCCTTGTTCCCTTTCCCCTTTCCCCGATCCCGATCCCGATCCCCGTTACCCCTATCCCCGATTCCCAATCCCCTGATTATAATCAACTCAGCCATTGTCTTTGAGCGGTTGTGTTCAACTCTAATGAAATTCACTGCATCAATCCAGACTGTCAGCGTCCCTATCCTCAGCGTTGGGGGAACAAATTCTGCCATTGCTGTGGTGCGCCTCTACAGCTGATAGATCGCTATGTCCCTATGAAACGCTTGGGATCGGGAGGCTTTGCTCAAATTTATACTGTTTGGGATCAAAAAACGCAAACCCAAAGGGTGCTAAAGGTGTTGGTAGAAGATTCACCAAAAGCACGAGAGTTGTTTGCCCAAGAAGCATCAGTTTTAAGCAATTTGCGACATCCAGGTGTTCCCAAAGTCGAGTCAGAGGGCTATTTTCAACGCATTTGGGTTCATGGCAAGGGACAGCAGACTCTGCCTTGTTTGGTGATGGAAAAAATTAATGGTCAAACTTTGGAGGAAATATTATACAAGCAATATCCTCACGGATGTCCACAAGATTTGGTGTTGAATTGGTTAAGCCAAGCTGTGGAAATTTTACAGCATTTGCACCAACGCAATATTATTCATCGTGATATCAAACCTTCCAATTTGATGCTGCGTAATCTGTCTAAATCCCCTCTTGATCACAGAAAAGTCAGACAAGCAAATCAGCTGGTACTGATTGATTTTGGTGGGGCTAAACAATTTGCTGCAACAAATGTTGTTTCTCAACCACGATCTACAAAATTGTTTTCTTCTGGTTACAGTCCACCAGAACAAGTGATGGGAGGTCATGTTGAACCCAGCGCTGATTTTTATGCTTTGGGTAGGACAACGATTGAGTTGCTGACGGGTAAGCATCCGGTGGACTTAGAAGATCCCTTGACAGGAGAGTTGCACTGGCGTTCACAATGTCGTGTTCACCCGCAGTTAGCAGATTTGATCGATGAAATGATCCAGGAAGAAGCGCGATCGCGTCCGGAAAATACAGCTATCATCCAAAGACGTTTAGCACAGATTGATCAATCACTACCAAATTCTGTGGGGACAAACAGGACAAACAGTCGCAACGTGACTTTAGTTCTCACCAACACTCGATTATCTCCTATTTTCAGATTTTTCTTTGATCTGAGAAAACAAATTCAAAACTCAGTTGTTAATTTTGTCCAAGCCATTGGTCAAATTATTATTTTTGTATTTGGTGCGATCGCTAAAGTTATTCGCGCCTGTTTGGATACCATTTGGACAATGATTCTCACCAGCGTCGGCGCTGCTGCGGGTGCGTTTTCTGGTTATGTTTTGGCCTATCACACAGAATGGGGAAAACAAGTTGGCGAATCCTTGTCTAGTCAGTTATCTCTGTTGTTGGGGAACAATCAGCCTGTGCTGGGTTCAGAGATTCTTCTGTTTGCTGGCGCTGGGTTAGGTACTGCGTGGGGAATAGTGACCGCCGGAGGTTACGGACAACGACGACGGTTTTTAGCTGCATCATTGATGGGAATTTTTGGCTATGGATTTGGCTGGTTCATTCTGCAATTAATCACACCAAAAGAAGATGGAGAAGGATTGATAGCCTTGATTTTAGCCGCAGTTTCACTCCTAACCCTGGGCTTAGGTCTGCGTAGCCATCATATAGTCCATGCTGTAGTTACTGCTTTTGGTACAGCACTACCGTTCGCATTTTTGCTTTATGTCGGTCTACCACCAACCATATTCAACGACTTTTTTAGTCTTAGCAATAACTGGCATGAATTATTGTGGAAAATAGGATTTTTTGGTTTGGTAGGTGTTGTAATTAGTTTTTGGTTGGGAGTGAGTCATTACTTAGTTGTACCTGGATTGCGCTTGTTGGGATGGCGTGATTGAAAAGGGATTGGGGATTGGGCATGAATCAGTTATCAGTTAACAGTTAACAGTGATCAGTTTAATTTGATAACTGATCACTGATAACTGATTAGCTGTTCCCCTTGTCCTCCCGCTCCCTGCTCCCTGCTCCCCGCTTTCCAATCCCTCATATCAGCAAAATTTAATGCTAAAAATAAGAATTCCCCCTTGCCTTTTGGTTATTTCGGCTTGGGGGAATGCAATATTTCGTTGACTATAGAGTTTCAGTATAATGTTCGATGCTTTTATTCTATAAACTTTAGTTTGGTTTTGACTAGTGAAATCACCAGGTTTTACAGTAGTTTTACAGTTTCTTGATGTCTGCTTTATACCGACAATTTTTCGTATCAGTCCTATTATGATAACAGTACTAATCAAAATTTCTCGTCCTCTTGTGGGCGAGAAACTTGGTAATAAGTAATTGGTTTTTCGATTACCTATTACCGATTACCGCGAAAGGGCAACTTTCCTCTATACCCACCAGAGGTGTAGTATCCCCGTCGTTTTTGTAAATTTTCAACTTTAAAATTACTGTAAACAACATGAAATTCCAGATTATCGCCACAGCTGCCTTGTTAGCCTGTTTTGGACTTACGCAGAAGGCTTTTGCTTTTAATCAACTAGATTTAGACCAGCTAAAAGCATCAGGTTCTTGTCCTCGATGCGATTTAAGTGGTGCTGATTTAAGTAGAGCTAATTTGACTGGAGCAAATTTACGCGAAGCTAATCTAAAAGCAGCCATTTTAACTGGTGCTAATCTCACCAATGCCGATCTGACAAGTGCAAATATGGAGAGTGCTACATTAACTGGTGCTAATCTCACATCTGCTTCTTTTACAGGTACATATCTCAAAGCAGCATCTCTAGATAATACAAATCTGAGTTTTACTGGTTTTATTGGTGCCAATCTCGAAGGTGCTAACCTCAAGGGCGCTAGAGAACAATTTACTAATTATCGAGGCGCAAACTTCCGAGTCACCACTCTATCCAATGGTATTATCACTTCTAATAAGCCTTATTGGTGGTCTTTACAGCGTTTCTCTCCCATAGAATGTAATAAATTTAACGAGGATAAGATCAATGGCTCAACCTGTTCTACAAATTGACAAGTAAAAACAAACAGCCCAAAAGCTTTCTCAGACTATATTTTAGTGGTTGGAATGTTGAGTTTATATCTTTCCATCCACCTATTAATATTTTTGTATAAAAAATTTGCAAGAGCTAGAAACTGAAAACAAGCTAAATTACTCTTGACTGCGGAGTACTTTAAATGTCAAAGTATTTGTCAATTATTTTACATTAACTTCGCTCAGTAACACTCGTTGTTGTGAATAAAAGTTATTTGTAGATTAACACTTCTTTATCATTAAACTAAAGACTTTAAAGTAATAGAAAAATGCTTAGTCGTATTAAAGATTTAGCAACAACGATCGCTCCACGTCTAATAGAAATTCGTCGCCATATCCACTCTCACCCAGAACTTAGTGGTCAAGAGTACCAAACAGCCGCCTTTGTAGCTGGAGTTTTATCTTCCAGTGGACTGCATGTACAAGAAGGAGTCGGTAAAACAGGTGTCATTGCAGAACTCAAAGGTACAGGTGAGGATAAACGGATTTTGGCAATTCGTACTGATATGGATGCTTTACCCATACAAGAACGTACCGATGTAGAATTTACTTCTCGTACAGAAGGTGTGATGCACGCTTGTGGTCATGATGTTCACGCCACAGTCGGTTTGGGAACTGCGATGATTTTGTCTCAGATTTGCGACGAGATTCCTGGGAAAGTACGATTTTTATTTCAGCCAGCCGAAGAAATTGCTCAAGGGGCAAGCTGGATGGTATCAGATGGAGTCATGGATCAAGTTAGTGGTGTTTTGGGTGTTCATGTTTTCCCTTCGATCCCCGCAGGTTCAATAGGTGTACGTTATGGCGCTTTGACGGCGGCGGCTGATGATCTAGAGATTATTATTATGGGTGAATCAGGACATGGCGCTCGTCCCCATGAAGCAGTAGATGCTATTTGGATCGCTTCGCAAGTTATTACTACACTACAGCAAGCAATTAGCCGCACACAAAATCCTTTACGCCCAGTAGTATTAAGCATAGGCAAAATTAACGGTGGTAGAGCGCCGAATGTGATTGCTGACAAAGTTCAGTTGTTGGGAACAGTGCGATCGCTTCATCCCGAAACCCGTGCTAATTTACCCAACTGGATTGAAAAATTAGTTGCTAGTGTTTGCAATTCCTACGGTGCGAAATATGAAGTCAAATATCGTCAGGGAGTTCCTAGTGTGCAAAATGATTACTTCTTGACGCAGTTATTACAATCATCAGCAGAAGAAGCCTGGGGAAGCGATCGCGTCCAAGTTTTACCCGAACCTTCCCTTGGTGCAGAAGATTTTTCTATATATTTAGAACACTCTGCTGGTAGTATGTTTCGTTTAGGCGTGGGTTTCCAAGATCGGATGATAAATTATCCACTCCATCATCCCCTATTTGAAATTGATGAATCAGCGATCGTCACTGGAGTTGTGACGATGGTATATACAGCCTATAAGTATTGGCAGCAGGCTACTTAGGATTGTCAATTCAATAACATGCAATTAATTTATATAGCAATCCTATATGATTTGTAAGAATCGCAAAGCCCAAATCCCCGACTTCGCAGGAATTATCGGGGATTTTGTCTCTCCTGAATGATTTAATAATCCTATAAATTTACAAGGAAGGCGGGCTGAAAACCCTACAAAAAACAATTAACCCAACGCTGAGTTCAACTCACCCCGCGCCTTCTCCAACGCCTCTGGTAACTTACTCGCATCGCGTCCGCCAGCTTGGGCCAAATTTGGTCTTCCACCGCCGCCACCGCCACAAATTTTGGCGATCGCACCGATAAATTTACCAGCTTGCAGTCCCTTCTTATTGACTTCTGGCGAAAAAGCAGCAACTAAGCTAACTTTCCCAGCTTCGGGAACAGAACCCAGCACCACCGCCGCACCTACACCAAGTTTTTGCTGTAAGCGTTCCGCCGCAGTTTTCAAAGATTCTGCGTCAACCTCTTCCAACTGGGCGACAATAATTTTATAATCGCCTACAGTTTTCACTGTTTGCAGGAGTTGATCAGATTTGACAATCGCTAACTGTGATTTGAGGTTTTCTAATTCCTTTTGGCTGTTTTTGAGTTCGTTTTGCAGAATTGTGATTCTGTCTGGTAACTCTTCTGGCTTAACTTTGAATCTGTCGCTTAAATCTTTGACTACTGAGTCGCGGACATGCAAGTAATCTAGAATTGCTGGTCCAGATACAGCTTCAATCCGTCTGACTCCAGAAGCAACCCCAGCTTCCGAGATAATTTTAAATACACCAATCTCAGCAGTATTACTTACATGAGTTCCGCCGCATAATTCCATTGACACGCCAGGAAAATCAATCACGCGGACTTCATCGCCATATTTTTCCCCAAACATGGCGATCGCACCTTTGGCTTTTGCTTCGGCGATGGGTAAAATTGCTACTTTCGCTGAGTGCGCCTCCGCAATCCAAGTATTTACCTGTTCTTCAATTTGCTGGATTTCTTCAGCAGTCAAAGCACGAGGACAATTAAAGTCAAAGCGCAATCTGTCGAAGTCTACCAAAGAACCCGCTTGCGAGATTGTATCATCGACAATATTCTTTAACGCTGCTTGCAGTAAGTGAGTGGCGGTGTGGTTAGCTTGGGCGCGACGCCGACAAGCTCGATCAATTTGGGCGGAAACAGCATCACCGACTCTCAGCGTACCGCGTTCGATGCGTCCGAAGTGGACATAAAAATCCGATTCTTTCTTGACATCATTAATAGTAACGACGACACCTTCACCACTCAGATAACCTTGATCGCCAATTTGTCCCCCCGACTCTGCATAAAATGGCGTTTTGTCAAGGACGATTTGCACATCTGTTCCTGCTTCTGCTTCTTCTTCAGCAATCCCATTTACAAGTATCGCTTCGACTTTTGCGGTTGCTGTTGGTTCTGTGTAACCTAAAAATTCCGTAGCGTGAATGTGTTCTGCAAGTTTGTCGAGAGAACCTTGCACAGTTAAATCGATAGTTTCGTGGGCTTCTCTGGCGCGTTGTCTCTGCTTTTCCATTTCCACATCGAAGCCAGCAACATCAACTGTGAGGTTGTTTTCCTCAGCAATTTCTTGAGTTAGTTCTAAGGGGAAACCGTAAGTATCAAACAAAGTAAAAGCATCTTCACCGCTAATTTGGGTTTGACCTTTTTGCTTCACCTGAGCAATAATTTCCTCAAGTAGCTTTTCGCCTCTTTCCAAAGTTTGCAGAAAGCGAGATTCTTCTCGTTGCAATTCTGCTTTAATATTATTTTCCCGTTGACGGAGATTGGGATAAGCATCTTCGGCTAGGGAAATCGCAACTTCCGCAACTTGGGGTGTAAAGATGTTACCTGTAACGTCTCTACGATAAATACCAATTAAACGCCCGTGACGCACCACCCGCCGAATTAACCGCCGCAGTACATAACCACGTCCGACGTTGGAAGCGCGAATTTCATCAGCGATCATATGTACAACAGCACGCACGTGATCGCCAATGACTTTTAAAGAGACTTGGGTTTTTTCGCTACTTTCGGTGTAGTCGATACCAGCGATTTCTGTGGCTTTTTTAATAATCGGGAAAATTAAATCGGTTTCGTAGTTGTTGGGAACGTCTTGGAGAATCTGCGCCATCCTCTCCAAACCCATCCCAGTATCGATATTCTTGTTAGCAAGTGGTGTTAAATTCCCTTCTGCATCCCGGTTGTATTGCATGAAAACGAGGTTGTAAAACTCGATGAACCGGGTGTCATCTTCTAAATCAATATTGTCGTCGCCTTGTTCTGGATGAAAATCGTAGTATATCTCTGAACAGGGACCACAAGGGCCAGTCACACCCATAGCCCAAAAGTTATCATCTGCACCCATGCGCTTGATGCGCTTTTCTGAGACACCGATTTTATCCCGCCAAATTGCGTAAGCTTCGTCATCTTCTTCGTAGACGCTGACAACGAGGCGTTTTGGGGGTAATTTAAACACAGTTGTCGAAATTTCCCAACCCCAAGCGATCGCCTGTTCTTTAAAATAGTCACCAAAGCTGAAGTTACCCAGCATTTCAAAGAAGGTTTGATGGCGTTTGGTGCGGCCGACATTTTCGATATCGTTGGTGCGGATGCATTTTTGGGAAGTTGTCGCCCGTTTGAATTCTGGTGTGCGCTGTCCCAAAAAGATGGGTTTAAATGGTACCATCCCCGCGATCGTCAGCAGTACTGTCGGATCTTCTGGAACAAGGGAAGCACTTGGGAGTATCTGGTGTCCCCGTTGACTGTAGAAGTCAAGGAATAAGGTGCGTATTTCGTTACCGCCAAGGTACTGGGGATGAAAAGACATGGGTTTTTACATGAAGACTAGGGAATTGGGGGACTGTTAGTTGTTGGTTGTGATTTAGAACAACCACTAACCACTAACCACTAACTAGTATCTCTTACAGAAAAAGTATGCCGCAGAATATGGCTTCTGTACCACCAATTCTGTAATACTTCTCAAGGGGGATTACTTTTTCAGTTTAATTGCGTGAATAACTTTTGACAAAGTCGCTGTCTGATGTGCAGCTTTATATAGCGGCACAATTCCCAGACTTTAGTAGGATGAGGAGATTAACTTAGGTTGAATAAAATGAAAGTCTCAAAATCGTAGTATTTTCATCTATAGAGGTCTTTTATGGCGCTAAAATTAACAGTTCCAAATATAGCGTGTGAAGATTGTGCCAGTACAATTAAGCAATCTATTCATACAATGGAACCTGATGCAAAAGTCGCAGTCGATGTCAAAGCTAAAACTGTAACCGTAGAATCCGCAGCATCGGAAGAGTCCATTAAGCAAGCAATTGTTGCTGCTGGATATACTATTGAAGGCTATCAATAATTATCCTTTCAACACTAAAAGTTACGATTCGGATATGTCATTGAGCATTGGTAAGGGTTTCGCATTGGTAAGGGTTTCAATGATGCTTATATTTCGTAATTCACGTTGTGTTTATCGTTGCAGACTTACTTAATTTGCAAAAGTGATTTTGCAGTATTACAGGAAAGGTTTAAAGGTTAAAGGGGAAAAATAACCCTATTCCTTAACCTTATCCTTTACTTAAATAATCACGAAAAATTTTTCGTATACAGAATTCCTAAATTATTCGTGAACAACAAGATCCCCGACTTCTTTGAGAAGCTGAGGATATGATTCTAAATTTTTATAATTCATTGAGGATTAGATCTCTTGCAAAAGTCGAATGAACCCCCCTCAATCCCCCCGTTCACGGGGTGAAGATTTAGTTCCCTCCCCGTTTACGCTTAGGGTTAGGGTGGGGTAAAAATATTTTTGCAAGAGGTCTATTGTAATATTTGATTTTTTCCTCTGACTGAGCGTCGTGGGGTAATATTTTCAAATGCCCAATTTTAAATTCACAGTTTGAATGAATGCTTAAAAATTGCCTATAACACTGAGGTAATAGTTATACCGTTTTTTGGGGTATTTCAGTACGTAACGGTGATCACGGATATTTAAATCAAATTATTCATGAAGTTGATGCCAGTACGTAAATACCTGAAAGTTATACGGAGAAGTAAATTTAGTTTTTGCGGGAAATAATTAAGGCAATAGTTTTATCTTCTGAAAATTTTAAATAATTTAATCCTGGAAATTACAGTAATAGTTTTATACTTAAAAATATTATTCAGTATTTCTACTGTTTTAAATTAAGGTTATCTCGACAGAAATTAGGTAACAGAAATATTAACAGTAGACATTGTAATAAAGATTAGTATATTAAGGAGAAGAACATTGAAAATTACTTGTAGTTTACACAGATAAACAATAGAATTAGGGGTTATACTCCTAACTGGATATGTAGGTATATATAGTAGAAACACTAAACCTGAATAGGTTTGACTAGAGTTATTCCCTCAAAGTTGAAATGGGGCATAAAGCAGAACAATGAAGATATCTATTCTGATCTTTGGAAGTGATAATTTTATCGCCAGACTTCCAGATCAGATCTGTGATGCAAATTCTTTTAATTTAGAAGTAATCACCAATCTTAATCAGGCGATATCTTGCATTCAAACCACACCACCCGATATATTAATTCTCCAAGCGAGTTGTGACGGCTCTCTAGAACTCTGTCATTGGTTAAAAGAACAGACAAAATTATCTTGGATCTACTGTATTCTTTTGGAGGATCGCTCTCAATTACTTCTGGATAGAAGTAAGTATGGTAGGGACTGGGAATTAGAAATGACTTCCATCGCACTTCAAGAAGGGGCTGATGCTTATATATGGCAGTCTCCAACAGAATTAAGTAGTAGTCAAAACCTATTGCTAGCACAATTAACTGTTGCTTTGCGAAAAGCACAGAAATATCGTGATTTAATCCGCACAAATGATTTATTGTCGGCGATCGCTTTAGCTGATTCACTGACACAATTGAGTAATCGTCGGGCCTTAGAGTGGGATTTACCCCGACAAATCCAAAAAGCCCGTACTAACGGTACTCCTTTGAGTTTGATTATTTTAGATGTTGATTATTTTAAAAGAGTTAACGATACCTACGGACATTTAGTTGGCGATCGCCTATTGCAGTTATTGTCTAACCGACTGCGACAAAATCTCCGGTATCAAGATACTCCTTTTCGTTATGGTGGAGAAGAATTTGTGATCATTCTCAGCCACACAAGCTGTGATGAAGCAGTCGTAGTGGCGCGTCGTCTTAATCGCATAGTCAGCGAACAGCCATTCGCCATCAACAATCAACTTTCAATCAACCTCACCATTAGTTTGGGAGCAGCTTGTCTACGAATAGAAGATGATGTTAATGGAATCAGTCTGTTGAACCGTGCTGATCAATGTCTATTACAAGCAAAAGCGGCTGGACGTAACTGTGTAATGAACTGTGAGAATTACTTGTCTCACCATACCTCCCATCTGCGGGTAGCTTCTTCGTGAAAAAATTTCATAATTTCTCATCAATTATTTTTACGCATTCTGAGACTGTAGTCTTCTGTCGCATCGCATCTACCAAAGCTTGATAAGCTGACCAATTTTCTTGCAGCAAGGTTTTGGCTTGCAACACACAAAACCGTTGTTTTTGTTCGCAAGCAGACGCAGAAAAACCCAAACTCTTGAGAACTGCTGCTAGTTTGCTTTTATCATCAGCCCCACCTTCAGCATTTTCATACACCAAAGTTTCAGCAGTAATACCCGCCATCCATACGGTACAGTAGCGATCTACCATTTGGGCGCTCAGACTACCCCGTTCTAATTGAGAAGCCAACTCAGCATCATCAAAACTCACACCACCTTGTCCTGGTTGTTTTTGCTTCCAGGCTTCCCAAGCACTGAGGGTATAGCCAATAACCGGAATCCCTAAAAGATACGCAACCAAAAAGTGTCCAGCTTCATGATGAATAATGCGTTCTCTGTGTTCAGGAGAAAACCCCGCTACCCAATCTAAAAATATAGTTCCCCCTTTACCTTGCAAGCCGAAAGAATCGAAAGTAGCTATCCCCAAAATGGTGAAGGTAGCAAGTGCTGGTACAGTGGGCGATAAATTAAACATTGACCCCAGCAGAGTAGAGAGGGTCATAAGAAAGATAAAAATTGCGACTAAATTCAGGGCTGTTTTACTCATGCTTAATTACTATCTAGCTGCTTTATATTTCTTAATTTAATTATGAAGCGATCGCAGCAAGTGTGAATCAAAATTACCGGAGTACCCCCAGAGGTACTGTCAAACTCTAAAAACAATCTTACAATGCAACCAGTTCGTAGTTGGCGTTTTATGCTATTTCAATGTACTGACGCACTTGTGACTTTAGCATCTTTTGAGTTTGAAAGATTAGTTAGTTTTTATACTAAATTTTTTAATCAAAAACCAGAAGCTATGATTTTTAATGTCTATGCTGAGTTTCAATTGCCTAGTTTAAAACTAGGAATATTTAAACCAAAACAAAGTCATTATTTAGAATTTGAGCATTCTACTAAAAGCAAAATCAGTTTGTGTTTAGAGGTAAATAACTTAGAACATGCGATCGCTCACTTGAGTGTCTTAGGCTATCCCCCACCAGGAAAAATCATCACCGCATCCCACGGCAGAGAAATTTACGCCTATGATCCTGATGGCAACCGTTTGATTTTACATCAGTCCCCGATGAAAATGGATAAGGGTATGGGGTAGCCTGATAAATAAACTTTTCTTGGTGTCTTAGTGTCTTTGTGTTTCAAAAATTATTTTTTTCACCACAAAAACACTAAGAAGAAAATTTGCAATCATAACTGGCTGCTACCATATAGCAATCATCACAAAATCATTAATTACTAAATATCTAAAACTAATAAAAAAATGGGTATAACACAAAACTATAAATTAAATTTGATTCAGTGGTATCCCGGTCACATTGCCAAAGCTGAAAAGAACCTCAAAGAACAACTCAAGCTTGTAGATGTGGTACTAGAAGTACGAGATGCGCGCATTCCTCTAGCAACCTTCCATCCCCAGATACCACAATGGGTGGGAAGTAAAAAACGGCTGTTGGTGTTGAACCGCTTAGATATGATTCCTGACCAAGTGCGCCAGTTGTGGATGGATTGGCTTAAAGGTCAAGGGGAACAAGTTTTTTTTACCAACGCCCAACATGGTCAAGGAGTCACGGCGGTATCAAAAGCAGCACAAGCAGCTGGTGTGGAACTCAATCAAAGAAGACGCGATCGCGGTATGTTACCCCGATCAGTCCGAGCTGTGGTGATTGGTTTCCCAAATGTTGGCAAATCAGCTTTAATTAACCGTTTGGTAGGACGGCGAGTGGTGGAAAGTGCAGCCCGTCCTGGTGTCACTCGCCAATTGCGTTGGGTGCGAATTTCTCAAGATTTGGAATTACTTGATGCTCCTGGTGTAATTCCTGCTAAGTTAGAAGACCAAGAAGCGGGATTGAAATTGGCTGTTTGTGATGATATTGGGGAAGCAGCCTACGATAATCAATTAATAGCAGCAGCATTTATAGATTTAGTGAATGAGCTTTATGCGATCGCACCCGCTTTGTTACCAGAAAATCCCTTGCGATCGCGCTACGGTCTCGATCCGACATACTCCACGGGCGAATCATATTTGCACGAATTGGCAGAGTTGCGTCATACAGGTGATGTTGAACGAACAGCACGCAAAATTTTAACCGATTTTCGTAAGGGGTTGTTGGGTACAATTCCCTTGGAACTTCCACCAGATTGATGGGAAATTCGCTCACATTTTTATATTTTTTATAAAACAGAAAACAGTCCTCCGTTCCCTGTTAAGAGTTCCTTTCTTCGATATCCTGCAAACAGGTAAAACTTGGACTGATGTCATACTGAGCGAAACGTAGTGTAGCGAAGTATCTCGGAGATTCTTCACTTCGTTGAGAATGACAGTTTTAAGCCGTTTTTAGTATAAGTATGAATTTGACGACATTCTTACTTGAGAAGGTCGTTATTTTTTAAGAACATACCTATGGTTGAAATAGAAAAGACTTTTTCCTCTTCTACTCCCATCAAACAACCATGACTATGCAAACTCAATCGGAAGTACACACTCTTAATCCCAAAATGGAAAGAATTGCTAACATTTTACGCCTTGTTGGTTGGGTTAGCTTGTGGTTACAGCTTGGGTTGGGAGCAACTTCCGCACTAATTGTTGATATTTGCTATCTCTGGTCGTAGTTTCAGTCAAGCAGTAGCACCTGCTCCAGGAGTACCAGTTAGAACCTACACTCAAGCTACAACCCCTGGAATTGGTATCAGCATCTTTTGGGGAATTTGTGGGATCTTAGCTCTATTATTTACTCTTTACCTAGCTTTTCGCCTTACTCGTTTTGCCAAACGACTCTGCAATCCCAATCCCGCTTTGCATCCACCTAAAGCAGAGGTAATGAAAGTACTACGGATTGCTGTGATTGCAGGCTTTGTAGGAATGTTGTTAACAATTCTAGGAACAGGGTCAGGTTTGGGTGTTCTACTCTCAAAATCTATCGCCCAACCCCAAGGGGTAGCAATATATGACCCGAATCGTGTGATTCGCTCACTTGATATTTTTGTTGCTATGGCAAGTATGAGTGGTATTACTGCTCACTTTGTTGGAACCGTTGCTTCTTTAGGACTTTTTAATTGGCTACATCCTGAACTGTAATATCAAGTAAGCAAATCTTCCAATTTGGCAAAATTTATGGATGAGCAAAAATATTATGAATTGTAGAGACGATACATAATCAACGTCTCTACAAACAAAGTTATATATTTTTTGCTTTGCATTTACCCAAATGATTACATGTTTGCCAAAGAGTATCCACCCTGTACCAACAAAGAACTAACGATATTGAGTACTAGAAACGCCAATATTGGAGAAAAATCTATTCCGCCTAAAGGGGGAATAATATTACGGAAAATGTTCAAATAGGGATCAGTAATTTGGCTCAAAGCAGCAAATGGTTGGTTGTACCAGTTGATGTTGGGGAACCAAGTCAATAGAACCCTAATAATTAGGAGGGTACTATAAATCTGAATGAAAGTAGCCAATGTGGAAATCAGTAAGTACATGGATGGGTCAGTTTCCTTTCCTGCGTAAATGTCTATTTTGGTCTTATATTTTAGATTTTAAGGTAGCTCAGGTCATGGTGTGTGTTTTCACCAGAAGGGAGAAGTCAATTGGGCATTGGGCATAAAATATTAATTATTCTTTTTGTCCCCCTTGTCTTCCTTGTCTTCCTTGTCCCCCTTGTCTCCCTTGTCTTCCTTGTCTTCCTTGTGTGTCAACTTCAAGTATCTTTGGTGAGGGGTCTTTCATTAATCACCTGACCTGAATTGCTATTAACGCTGCCTAGCTGCTGCCGCACTTCATCTATTGTGGCATTTAACTGGGCTATTTTATCTTCTAGCGATCGCCGTGCTGTTTCCATCTCCATGCTGTCGGTTTCAGAGGCTTTCATATGACGCCGCCGCAGGGATAATTTTTTGGCTTCTGTTTGGTTTGGAGAAAGTTGCTCTTCTGATTCGGCTTCTAGTTCACTATCGTTCCTGGAAACAACAACTGCGCCTAGAATACCGCCAACTACACTACCAAAGATCGCGCCGAAGAAAAAACCACTTGCAAAACCATCACGCTGACTCATATTTATTACCGCCAATAATAAAAGCTGCACTTTTGGATTGTTTGGTTACTTTCCAGTTCTAGCTGCATACTAGCTTAAGTCCCAAAGGTGCGATCGCCTGCATCTCCTAAACCTGGAACAATAAATCCCCGGTCATTTAGTTGCTCATCTATGGTCGCAGTGTAAATTATTAAACCTGGATAAGCTGCACTTAATTTTTGTAAGGCTGGAGGAGCTGCAACTACACAAACGATTCTAGTCAAAGATGGGTCAACTCCCCGTTGTGTCAATTCTTCCATTGCCCTCATAATCGATCCACCTGTGGCTAACATCGGATCGGTAATTAGTACCCGTGTTTGAGGATGGAATTTTTCTGGAAGTTTGTTCAAGTAAGAAGATGGTTGTAGAGTGGTTTCGTCCCGCACTAAACCAAGATGATAAATTGATGCCAAGGGTAGTAGTGTTTGCGCTCCTTCTAGCAATCCTAACCCCGCTCGTAAAATTGGCACCACTGCCATTGGAACTTGTGGATTAATCAAGGTTGCGGGACAGGTAGCTAAAGGACTCTGTACTGTTGTATCTTGAGTTGGCAACCATTCTCGAGCGGCTTCATAAGTAAGCCAACGTCCCAATTCTGTCATTGCACTACGAAATAATACTGAAGGCGTGGCAGCATCACGAGCAACTGCTAACCAGTGCTTGATTAAGGGATGTGGTGGAACATAAACACGCAATTGTAGCGTCATAGCCGAAATTAGGCGTTCTGCATATTGTATAACAACTGAAACATCATAATCCTTTTTGATATCCGGCTATCAGCTAAAATCGAAACTCGTCAAAAACTATTGATAATATTTTTCATTAACCGTTGACAGTTATTCTCAATCAAAGTTATATTAACAGTCAGTGTTCTCCTCTCTTTAAGGATCGGCAGACGGGATTGGCCAGCAGTTGCAGGCTTGTCCCTCTTTTTTTGGGGATTGAGGATTAAGGATTGGGGAAGGTGAGACTCTGAAAGATTTGGGTTTTTAATAAAGAAATGAGTGATGACTGTAAAACTAATGGAATAATCATCCTTTCATAAACTCCTACGTCCTAACACCTTTACACTCATTTTCAATTCAACCTCTTACAGGAAAATCCAGAACTTGATTTACGAGTCCAAAACCTGATTTACGAGTCCAAAACCTGATTTACGAGTCCAAAACTTGATTTACGAGTCCAAAACTTGATTTACGAGTCCAAAACTTGATTTACGAGTTGAAAACTTGATTTATGAGTTGAAAACCTGATTTACGAGTTGAAAACTTGATTTACGAGTTGAAAACTTGATTTACGAGTCCAAAACTTGATTTACGAGTTGAAAACCTGATTTACGAGTTGAAAAAATTTCACCACCATGCATGAAAATCTCTTCACCGATCCCCATGACTCCTTATCCCCAGACGAGACCTCACCTTCCCCAATCCCCGATTCCCGATCCCTTACCCCTGATCCCTATTACGACGCAATCATTATTGGTTCTGGAATTGGTGGTCTGGTGACAGCAACTCAATTGGCTGTAAAAGGAGCTAAAGTACTTGTTTTAGAACGCTATCTTATTCCGGGTGGTAGTGCGGGGTATTTTGAACGCCAAGGTTATCGCTTCGATGTTGGCGCTTCCATGATTTTTGGGTTTGGACAACGTGGCACAACCAATTTACTCACCCGTGCTTTAGATGCCGTAAATGTCAGTTTAGAAGTAATTCCCGATTCTGTACAGATTCATTATCATCTACCCAATGGTCTTAATCTGAAAGTTGAGCGGACTTACGAAAATTTTTTACAAAACCTCATTGCTTATTTTCCCCACGAAGCAAAGGGTATTCATCAGTTTTATGACGAATGTTGGCAAGTATTTAATTGCTTAAATAGCATGGAGCTTTTATCTTTAGAAGAGCCACGCTATTTGATGCGGATGTTTTTTCAGCATCCTTGGGCTTGTTTAGGTTTGTTAAAGTATTTGCCACAAAATGTGGGGGATGTCGCGCGACGCCATATTAAAGATCCCCTATTGTTGAAATTTATCGATATGGAATGCTATTGCTGGTCGGTAGTACCAGCCGATATGACACCGATGATCAACGCGGGAATGGTGTTTTCCGACAGGCATTATGGTGGTGTAAATTATCCCAAGGGTGGTGTGGGTCAAATCGCTCAAAAGCTTGTAGAAGGACTGATTCAAACGGGCAGTAATATTAAATACCAAGCTAGAGTCACGCAAATACTCACAGAAAAGGGACGAGCCATAGGTGTAAAATTAGCTAATGGCCAAATCTACCGTGCCAAACGCATTGTTTCTAATGCTACGCGTTGGGATACTTTTGATAAATTAGTTCCGCAAGATAAAATTTTAGCTAATGAGAAAAAATGGCAGCAAAATTATGAGAAATCACCTAGTTTTTTGAGTTTGCATATCGGCATCAAGGCTTCTAGTTTACCTGCCAAGACAGAATGTCATCACATTTTCTTGGAAGACTGGGAGAAAATGGCAGATCCTGAAGGTACGATTTTTGTGTCAATTCCTACGTTGCTTGACCCAGATTTATCACCAGTTGGTCATCATATCATTCACGCTTTTACACCACATTGGATAGATGATTGGCAAGGTCTGTCTGTAAAGGATTATGAAGCAAAAAAAGCAAAGGCTGCTAGGCGAATTATTAAACGGTTAGAGAAAATTTTTCCAGATATAAATGCAGGGTTAGATTACCTGGAAGTGGGAACACCACGCACTCATCGTCGCTTTTTAGGTCGTGCGGATGGTACTTACGGGCCGATTCCCCGACGTAAATTGCGAGGGTTGCTAGCAATGCCGTTTAATAGAACTGCAATACCAGGGCTTTATTGTGTGGGAGATAGTACTTTTCCTGGACAGGGTTTGAATGCAGTAGCGTTTTCTGGTTTTGCTTGCGCCCATCGGATAGCAGTAGATTTGGGGATGAATTAGGAAGGTAAGGGTATTGGGTGCGATCGCTCTTGCTATCCTTAACACCATTAAACTAGACGTTTACAGCAATTTTAAGCTAAAGTTGTAATGAGTTTGTTTTAGGTTTAGGTGTGACTGCACAATTGTCAAGAAACATAAAAATTCCTCTCGCCGATCTGTGATTTCCGCAGCAATTACAAGTCACAACACAGTTTCAGGCTGACTAGGGAGGTCAATAAGCGTTAGATATATAAATAACAATAAACATTGAAAAGAAAAATTTAGTAGAACAATTAACAAGCATCAATATGCAAAAACCGACGATATCTACAAAACCCATTCGTTCTTTAGAAGATGCACTAGAGCAGTGTCAAGTACAGGGTATGCGTGTTAGTCGCCAACGTCGCTTTATTCTCGAGTTGCTTTGGCAAGCAAAAGAGCATCTTTCTGCGAGAGAAATTTACGATCGCCTCAATCATCAAGGTAAGGCGATCGGTCACACTTCTGTATATCAAAATTTAGAAGCCTTGTCTTCTGGTGGGATTATTGAATGTATTGAACGCTGTGACGGACGTCTGTATGGCAACATAAGTGATTCCCACAGCCATGTTAACTGTTTGGATACAAACCAAATTATGGACGTTCACATCACATTACCAGAAGACATTATTCGTTTGGTTGAAGAACAAACTGGAGTGAAAGTTACAGACTATAGTATTAACTTTTACGGCTACCGTAATTCGTGAAATGAGGGATTGGGGATTAGGGATTAGAAATTGGGAATTTGTGATGAGCATTGAAAACCCACACTGGCCTAACGGACAGTGTGGGTAATTTATTGTTGCTCTATACCTTAAGACCAATATACATATTCCTATTAGTGAATAAAGCTTATCCGTAAGATAGTTTTATTTACCATATCAAAACGTCTAACTTAAATATGATGATTATTTATGTAAATCGTATTTTGACAGACCATTAGCTGTTTAATTCCTGTTAAAAAAGAGCAAATCCATCATCAAATTGTTGCATCTTTTCAACCCTATCTCGAAAAAATATGTCTAATCTATCAGGAAAACACATATCTTACTGGATTGACTCGACACCTACAGCTAATTTTTCACCACTTAGCAATAATCTATCTGTAGATGTTGCAATTGTTGGCGCAGGTATTGCGGGAATCACTGCTGCAACATTACTGAAACGCGCAGGTAAAACTGTTGCGGTAATTGAATCGCAACAAATATCTACTGGTGTTAGTGGTCATACTACAGCCAAACTTACTTCGCTTCACCAATTGATTTATGCAGATTTGATTAAAAATCATGGTGAAGAAAAGGCACGAATATATGCACAGTCAAACCAAGCAGCACTAGAATTCGTTGCTAAAATGGTTAGCGAAGAACAAATTGACTGTGACTTTAGTCGCCAAAGTGCCTATACATTTGCAGAAACCAAAGATAATCTCAAGGACATTGAAAAAGAAGTAGAAGCAGCATTAAAATTAGGACTACCCGCAACATTTGTTCTGGAAACTTCCCTACCTTTTCCTATTGCTGGTGCTGTTAAGTTTGACAACCAAGCGCAATTTCACTCTCGCAAATACCTGTTACATCTGATCAAGCAGATTCCTGGTGATGGGAGTTATGTATTTGAAAATACAAGAGTACAGAAAGTAGAGGAAAATAATTTTTGCCAAGTTATTACCGATAAAGGAATTATTCAGGCACAGGATGTCATAGTTGCAACTAATATCCCTATTACCGATGAGGGATTATTTTTCGCGAAAACTTACCCCAAACGTTCTTACATTATTGGTGCGCGTATCGCGGAGCATAAAGCACCTCATGGAATATATATAGGAACCGGGGAAAAATACTACTCTATTCGTACCACTCCTGACAAGGATGGCTTATTGTTGCTTGTTGGTGGCGGCGGTCATAAAGTGGGAACAGTGAAAAATACCGAAGAAAAATATCTCGATTTAGAAAATTATGCCCGTTCTCGCTTTGATGTTGAATCAATTGATTATCGTTGGTCTACCCAGGATTTTGTATCTTTTGATAGAATACCTTACGTAGGAAAACTAACTCCTTTAAGCAAGCATACCTTTGTAGCAACTGGGTTTAGTCTGTGGGGTATGACTCAAGGAACTCTATCTGGAATGATACTTGCAGACAATATTTTAGGTATTAAAAATCCTGCGGCTGATTTGTACGATGCAACCCGCGCCACTCCTTTTGTCAGTCCCCAAGGTATAAAGCAAAACTTGGAAGTTGGTACTCATTGGGTAGGCGATCGCCTCAAGGGATTGAATAAATCTTTGGCAGATGTGGCGATTGGTGAAGGAGAATTAGTCACTGTCGATGGTGAGAAGGTAGCTGCTTATCGAGATGAAACAGGAAAAATACACGCTGTTTCTGCGGTGTGTCCTCACTTGGGTTGTGTTGTTGCTTGGAACAGCGCTGAGAAAAGTTGGGACTGTCCCTGTCACGGTTCACGTTTCAGTTGCAATGGGGAAGTCCTACACGGCCCAACGGTGAAAGATTTAAAGAAGTTCTAGAACGGTTTTACTCTCGTGTGAAAATTGACGTTGGTTAACTAACAATCCCACTCCTTCAAAGGGTGGGATTGTTAGCGTAGTTAACAATTCAAAGTTTTTGCTCTGAATTCACAAATGTTTGGGCGACAAAGGGGAAAATGATTTAAGTATCGAAGCTGTAATTTCAAAAAACAGCGTTACACTATATTTTGAATTATGAGCGATCGCCCTCTGAAATTATTGCTAGTTGACCAAGACCCCATCTTCCGGCTAGGGTTACGAGTTGCTCTAGAAGAATTTTCCAACTTACAAATAGTATCAGAGGCACAAACAAATACTGCTGTCTTGCAGATTCTCGCAGAGTTTGCCCAACAAGACCCGACAAGTATAAATTTAGTTGTCTTAGAACTAGGTAATAATCGCTCGATCAACAGTCAACAACTGGGTTTACAACTATGTCGGCAACTCAAAGCCCAGTATCCAAATTTACCTGTATTGTTATTGAGTTCCTTGCAAGACCAAGGGCTACTATTAGCAGCCAAGGCGATTGGTATAGACGGTTACTGTCCTAAAGGTACGCCTGTTACTGACCTAGTTGCCATTATGCAAACAGTTGCAAATGGTGATACTTATTGGTATGGGTTAAATGACACAACAGAAGAATCACCGCCATCTCCCAATCTCCCCACCTCCCCATCTCCCCACCGTTTTCTGACTCGGCTATTAGAAAACTGGCGTTTGTCAGGAAATGCTCAAATAAATGCTAACTTAGCGGCAATAACAACAAAATTGCTGGTTCCTGGACAGTCGATATTAGAAAGAGCAGTACTAGCTGGACAACAACGAGAGTTATTAGCTGCTCGTTGGTTGATTAATCATTTATTGACAACATCAACATCGCAGTCTGAGCAAATAAATGACCAAACTGAATCTCAAGGTGTTGAGCAATTACCACCACCAGTAGAAAATATTCCAAGCGATCGCACCATTATCCCATATACCCCCTCTCTACTTAGCCCCAGAGCATTACAAGCAACTTTATTTACATCTTGTATAAATAAACTGCAATTTCCTTTGCAAAATATTACAGATGAGTCTTTAGAAATAGATATATTACGCTCAGATAAAAAACGAGAATTACTGTATCTGATTTTGCAAAAAGTTGCTGATACTCTGGATGAATTACGTAGTTCCCAAATTGAAATTCATCAATTACCAGAAATAAAAAATGCAATTTTATATGAATTATGGAAGGAAGTTGTCACGGATTTTTTTGGTAAATTTTCTCGTGTCAAAGTTGGTAATAACCAAGTCGAAATTGTCAGTGTGATTTCCCAAACTTCGGGAGTAGTACAAACAGGAATTATGAATAAAATTCCCTTGTTGGTTGATTTATTTTCTTACTTACTATTTCAAACAGATTTAACCATTAATAATACTAATCTTTCTGCGGGAAGTTTTGAAGCTAATCAAAATGCAGAGATGTTATTAGAAAACTTGCTAATTCAAGTAGGAAATGCTGTCATCCAACCTCTACTGAATTATTTGGGAGATATAGAAGATATTAAACTGAATTTTTATGACCGTAAGTTTATTCCCACACGAGACATTGAACGCTTTAGAAATAGTTTATCTTGGAAATACCGCGTCAGAAACTTAGTTACCGAACCCAAAGCAATTTTTGAAAGTCGCTATGAACTATTTGTATTTGCTCCACGTGGTATCGCCAAAACATCTATTTACGCTCCTCGTCGCCAAGAGTTAGAAGAACTTTCGGGTATTCCTTTAGGAGTCACATTAGGACTAGAATTTAATGATGCGATCGCTCCGCCTTTAAAATCATTATTATCTTTCTTAGGAAGTGGAGTTGTGTTTTTACTCACAAAAATAGTCGGTCGAGGTTTGGGTTTAGTTGTTCGTGGTATTTTACAAGGTATTGGTAGTATTTCAATATCAGAAGGAAAGAATAAAAAAAATTAGTGGTTAGTTGTTAGTGAGTTATCAGTCTAGTGTTCACAAATTGGTGCTTTGATCAGAGTTACCGATGATTGTAAACTAGCTTTTGCAACTCGCAAACTAAACTTTTGCGACTCGTAAACTAGCTTTTGTGACTCGCAAAATAACCTAATTCAGGGATGATAAATCCTCAAAAATCTTTTTCGTCAATAGCTCTTAATTCCTGTATGAAATTGTTCTTAAGTGATCTCATATTTTCCAATCACGCCGAAAGTGGAAGAAACTTTCTAATAAATCTTGCAATTTTGTATTATTTTGTAATTTTTGCTGATGCCACTGTCTGGCGGTTTGTTCTAAAATTTCTGAAAAACTGGGAAATATGGGAGCTAAATTTGCTATCTGATTAATTTTAATTTTTTGAGTGATCGCTAAAGCAATAATATTAATTAATTCATTTGCTGTTACTCCCAATACCACAGCCCCTAAAATTTCTCCATGACGTCGAACAATTAATTTACAAATACCCGTGATTTCTTGCTGAATTTGAGCTGCTGTCACGGTTTTAAAATACTGTCGTAACACGATAATTTCGTTTTTACCATACTGGCGTTTTGCTTGTGTCTCTGTCCAACCAACTTGTGCCAGTCTTGGGTGAGAAAATACTCCCCAGGGAACGCAATAATAATTAACTTTAGACAAAGGTAAAAACAAAGCATTTTTTAAGGCAATTCTTGCTTCATAATTAGCAATGTGAGGAAATTCATAACCACCGATGACATCACCACAGGCATAAATTTGATGGTTAGTTGTTTGTAGTTTTTCATTTACTACCAAGTGCTGGTGACGCCATTTCACACCCACAGCTGCTAAGTTGAGGGATTCAATATTCGGTTGCTGTGCGATCGCCACTAAAATTTCATCGGTTTCAATGGCTTTGTTTCCTGCTTGTAGCCATTTTTTATCTTCTATCAACCGTACCTGAGTGACTGTTGTGTTTGTCAGGACATGCACACCTTCCGCTTCTAACTGTGCTTGGAGAATTTGAGCAACTTCAGGATCAGTATGACGAATGATCGAAGGATGATGAGTTACTAATGTGACACTGCAACCCAAGCGCACCAAAGTTTGTGCTACCTCAATGCTTTGGGGAATACCACCAATAATTGCCCAATTCTTAGGTGGTGTAGAACTCGCCAGAGATTGCCAAATTTCCGAGAGAGTAAGAAAACCAGTTTTTTGCAAACCTTCAATATCTGGAATTACAGGAACTGAACCACTAGCTAATAAATAGATACGTGCGCGTAGTGAACGATTATTAACAACAAATACTAAATCTGGTGAAGCTTGAAATTGCCCTTTGCCAATAATGACATCAACACCTTGAGCTGCCAATACAGCAGGTGAATTTTGTTCTTCTAAATTAGAACTAATACCACGAGCATAAAGTAATGCTTCTGACCACTCTACAGATGTTTGAGATTTTCCTAAAGATATATTCGTGAAAGGATCTTGCTGGGAAAATTCCTCTGTTTTTTCCGTTGAACTATTAATTGTGCCGTTGTAAACACCTGTAGGATAAAAAATATCTGGAGGCTTGGAAACACCAATTCCCAATTGAGCAGCATAACTTAAGCCTTGGGAAAGTCTGCCGACTTCGCTCAAAACCTGGTGATGAATAAATCCGTAATCTATTTTAGGTTCTACTAAAGCAACTTTAGCTTTAAGTTGGGTGGCCATTAAGGCAGCAGAACGCCCTGCAAAGCTACCACCAATAATTACGACATCGTAGTCAACAGTCACGTTGTTTGTCCTTTGACTAAAGCGATCGCGTCTAATAAACGCTGATTTTCTGAGGATAAGCGGACAGCAACCCGGAAATAGCGATCGCCAAGTTCAGGAAAACTCAAGCAGTCGCGAATAAAAATTCGATGATGCTTGAGTAGTTGTTGCTGCAATTCCAGACTAGAGTACTGTGATTTCACTAATAAAAAGTTAGCAGCACTGGGCAGGGGTTGCAAACCTGGAATTTGAGCTAAATCTTTAAACAGATGGTTTCGTGTTGGTTCTAGCCACGTCCAAGTTTGCTCCTGAAAGTCTCGATCACTAACTACAGCAACTGCTGCGGCTTGAGCAAGAATGTTGACAGGCCAGGGGTCGCGCCAAGACTGCCAACGTCGCAAACGATCAGGGTGAGCGATCGCATAACCTAACCTTAGTCCAGGGAGACTATAGAACTTAGTGAGCGATCGCAAAATGACTAAATTGGGGTATTTTTCTACTTCTCCAATTATGCTTTGTTGCTGATCTGGAGGTAGAAAATCCATAAATGCTTCATCCACCACGACTAAAGCAAATTTCTCTAGATAAGGCAGAATGGCTTGTTTTGCGAATAACTTTCCTGTTGGATTATGGGGGTTATTGAGAAGAAGTCCTTTGTCCTGTGTGATTTGCTCTGTGTCAAGAATAGATGACAAATCACTCACAAAAAATGACTCTTGATCAATGACTGAGGAAAGAGGAAATTCCAGCACTTTAGCGTTGTATGCCGCTAGCGATCGGTTGTAATCGCCAAAGGCTGGAGTCATAAAAGCTGTTGCGGCTAATTCTGCCAATTCCTTCCCCGCCAGAGTTAGTAATTCTGCCGAGCCGTTACCCGGCAGAATCCACTCTGGCGGCAGTTGATGAAACTCACTTAGAGCCAGCCTCAGTTCAAAATAATCTGGTTCTGGATAGTGCCGAAGATTGACCAGTTGAGACTCAATAGCAACTAATGCACTGCTTGGAGGTCCCAAAGGACTGATACTGGCAGAAAAATCAACAATAGCACTAGGGGAACAGCCAGCTATTGCTGCTGCCCAAGCTAAATTTCCCCCATGTGCCATTTGCCGCATCAAAAAAGATTTCCCTACAAAAACATCATTGACTAAGATTTTGGGGGTGCAACTTTCTCTCTAAACAGCTTACCTGCCGAGAAGGCAGGAACCTTTGTCGCAGGAATTTCCATCTTTTCGTTGGTTTTGGGGTTACGTCCTTCGCGGGCTTTGCGTTCCCGTGATTCAAAAGAACCAAATCCTACTAGGGTCACTTTATCGCCAGAGGAAACTGCTTCAATGATAGTTTCCAAAGCAGCAGTCAAGACAGCATCCGCTTGTTTTTTGGTCACGCTAGCCTTTTCAGATACTGCATCAACTAATTCACCTTTATTCATGTCAAACTCCTTGAGGTTTACTTGAGATTTCGTACAGATGCATTTGACGCATCTCTACCTAAATCCCTGTTTTGAGATTTACAAAAGCGACCTGTAAGAGTATTTTTGCTTAAAATTCCTGTAACTCTCATAGGCTCAACTTTTCAATGAATCATTCTAAAGTGTTCAAGCCAGAAGTGGATAGATGAAACCATTAATTTATATGGATTTCAGGATTTGTTCTGGGAAAAAAGCGTTTGTTTCACTAAAAACACTGCTAAAAGTAGGAAGAAATACTTAGCGAAAACCCCTGTTGTCAGGGAAACAGGGGGAGAAAACAATTAAAAATTAAAAATCAAAAATTAAAAATTAGAGATTGGGGATTGGAAATATAACTGTCCCTTATCTAATCTGTGTTTATCGTTTTGCATAATGGTCGATTTTTCATCCCTTCGTTTTGGGCGTGATTGCCTGTGGCGTTCTATTTTGATTTCATTACGTATTAACGAACATCAGCGATGAGATAAGCAATCAATTTATTGCTAAGTGGGATAATACCGCAAAAATTGAGGGTTTTATGCTGATTTTATGTCGAGAGGTAAAACCCTCCATATATTTTAATATGTCTAATATCTTCATTATTCACGTATAACGATTAATGAAATGTCAGAAAAGTATGACATAAAGCTTTAATGCTCGTCTTGGCTAAGTGGTGATTTAACAATTACTAATAAATCACCTATTTCACAATCGAGCGCCAGGCAAATTTTCTCTAAGGTATCAAGCGGAATAGATTTTGCTTTGCCGTATTCGATTTTTTGAATATTCGCAAGTGACATCTCTAGCTGTCGTGCTAACGCATTCTGAGACAAGCCTTTGTCTTCTCTTAGCTGTTTGAGTTTGATCTTTACAGGCATATAGTCAGTTTACCAACTAATAGTATAACTTACTTATAGTAGTCTAAGTAAGTCGGTACAAATAAATTAGAGGCGTATATCTTTAACGCCTCTATGAAACAATGCTTGACCGAAAATCATTTATCATGCTATTTTTAATCAGACTAATGGGTCTGAAAATATTTAATGTCTAAAGGCGAAGAAACAAAAGCAAAAATTCTCCAACAAGCAGCCGAACTGTTTAATCAACAGGGGTATGCTGGTTCGTCTATATCAGACATAATGCGGGTAACAGGTTTGCAAAAAGGAGGTATATATAATCATTTCAGCAGCAAAGATGAATTAGCGCTACAGGCTTTTGATTATGCGATCGCTCAAATTAAAAAGCTTTACAGAGATGCTTGGCGAAGTAAGCATCATGCGATCGAGCGTTTGCAAGCAATCATGGGTGTATTTCACAGATACATAAACCATTCACCCATCAAGGGAGGATGTCCATTGTTGAACACTGCGATTGAAAGTGATGATACACATCCAGCGTTACGGAAACGCGCTCAACAAGCAATGGATTCTTGGCGCGAACTGATTTGTTTAATTATTGAAAAGGGAATTGAAAGAGGAGAGGTGCGTCCCACGGTTAACGCTGATGAATTTGCAACTATTATGATTGCCATGCTCGAAGGAGCCGTAATGATGAGTAAATTATACGGAGATGAGATTCATTTAGATAGAGCAATCAAACATTTAAATGATTATATGAACGACAATTTACAAACTTAAGTTGTTTTGAATTTATCAAATATATTTTTTTGTATTTTTGCAGACCGGACGGTCTTAAGCTATATTGCTATATCTTTTATAGGAGGAAATGAACATGCTCAAATTTTACTATAATCCGCGATCGCCAATGGCTCGTCGTGTATGGCGAACTCTGCTAGAAAAAGAAATCGCTTTTGAGCCAATTTTAATGAAATTAGATGGTGATCAATTACAACCAGATTATTTAGAACTAAATCCATTTCATCACATTCCTGTTATCGTTGATGATAATTTTCGGATGTTAGAATCACTGGCTATTTTAGATTATTTAGAAACAAAATATCCTCAACCGAGATTATTACCAAAAAATGCTGAAGCAGTAGCAACTGTCAGAATGGTGCAAATGGTATCTACAAATGAACTATTGCCAAAAATGGTTGCTTTAATTTTTGAAACAGAAGATTCACCAAAATTTATCCAAGCAAAGCAGCATCTAGATACTGTATTCAAATTTTTGATGACAACTCTAGGTAATAACTCTTTTTTTGGTGGTGAGCAGTTAAGCTTGGCAGATATTGTTCTCGGTACAGATATATCTTTATTTCCTAAATTAGGAATGAATTTTAGTAATTATCCTAATTTAAATGATTGGTTTGAACGCTTAATGCAACGTCCAGCATGGCAAAAAACAGAATTGAGCCAAGAAGATTTTGAACAATTTAAGCGGGTTCTGATGAAGTTAAGACAACGTGAAATTGCTCGTGCCAATCATGCACAATAGAGAATAAATATGTCAAGAATAAATACTAAAGACTAGGAAAACTGACTTTCAATATTTCTTGATTTATGCAATATTCTCACAATTTCTATGCTGTCAGAAATTTTTGTATAAAACACAATGTAGGGTTTGACAGGAAAGTTTCTGAGTCCCTCTAGCAAATCATCTCGCTTTATACCCATATCAGGGAATTGGGCCAGCATGGGAAAGCGGTCAAGAATTTGAGCAATCTGTTTATCGGCTGCAAGTTGATTTTGTTGAGCGAGGTAAATCCAAATATCTTCCAAGTCTTGTTCGGCTTGTTGAGAAAGTCTGTAGCGATTCATTCTGATTGTTCCTGAAGCAGCTGGCGCTGTCCTCGTGCTTTGATGGTTTCCAGCAAACTAGGTAACGACTCATCATCATATTCGGTGTACTGACCATTCTTCAGTTGCTCGGCTCCAATCGCAATATCACGCTGCAACGCTTCTAGCTTTAGCTTTCGTAGTTCTTCTTCTACATGTTGAAGCCTATCTGTCATTTCTTGAAATGCACTAGCATCCTGGACAACAATTTCTGCTTTACCATTAACAGTCAGAATGAGGGGAGATTTCGTTGCTTTGATACGTTCTAGAAACTGTTTGACATTGCGCTTGAAATCTGTGAGCGAGTGAATATTCTCTAGGTTGATCATAGGAGCTTCAGCACCAAATTAAATACTAAATTCAATCCTAATTATATTTTAGATGAATACTTCCTCAGTGCGATCGCACTGATCCAACTATGAATCACACTCGTATCAACTGTATTTGCTAGTTTACACAAATATTTGATAGACATACACTGACACGGTATGTTTAGTTGTAAATTATACAAATATTAAAAAGTTTTCAAGGTGACGCACTAAATTTTATCAATGTTAATTAAATAGACAAGATAGCCATCACGCCTACCTGATGACAGCGAATCATCTATGATTGTTGATATACAAAATTCCCAGTAAATTATCTTTAACGAAACTAGAATTCAAAAATTTAACTATGGAAAAGCAACCGATCACAGTCATAGGAGGTGGACTCGCTGGAACGGAAGCAGCTTGGCAAATCGCCCAAGCGGGAATACCAGTAATTTTGTATGAAATGCGTCCGCAACGCTTTAGTCCTGCTCACCACACGGAACACTTAGCGGAATTAGTTTGTAGCAATTCTTTTGGCGCAATGGCAAGCGATCGCGCGACTGGTTTATTACATGAAGAACTACGACAATTAAAATCGATTGTAATTAGCAAAGCTGATGAACACCAAGTTCCTGCTGGAGGGGCGCTAGCAGTTGATCGGGGACAATTTAGCCAAGATTTGACACAAACTCTTGCTCAACATCCTTTAATTGAGTTGCGTCGGGAAGAACTACGTGCTATCCCGGAAGGAATTGTTGTTTTAGCAACAGGCCCTTTAACCAGTCCCGACTTAGCCGAAGACTTGCGCCGCTTCACGGGGATGGAATATCTCAGCTTTTTTGATGCTGCGAGTCCGATTGTTGTGGGTGAAACCATCAACCATGACATCGCTTTTCTCGCCTCTCGCTACGACAAAGGCGAAGCAGCTTATCTCAACTGTCCGATGAACAAAGAGCAATATCTCCAGTTTTGGCAAGAACTGCGTAACGCCGAACAAACAGAATTAAAGGACTTTGAGCGAGAAACAGCGAAATTTTTTGAAGCTTGTCTGCCCATTGAAGAACAGGCACACCGAGGAGAAGATACAATGCGCTACGGGCCTTTAAAGCCAGTAGGATTGTCAGATACTCGCACAGGTGAACGATCCTATGCTGTAGTGCAACTACGACAAGAAGACAAAGCCGGACAACTTTGGAATATGGTTGGATTCCAAACTAACCTGCGCTGGGGTGAACAAAAACGTGTCTTTCGCATGATTCCCGGCTTAGAAAATGCCGAATTTGTACGGTTGGGGGTCATGCACCGTAACACCTTTATTAATGCTCCCCAGCTGATGCTATCTAGCTTACAATTCAAAAATCGTCCAACTTTATTGGGTGCTGGACAGTTAATTGGTACTGAAGGCTACACTGCTGCTGCTGCTGATGGATGGTTAGCTGGTACAAACGCCGCACGTATCGCGTTAGGAAAAGAAGCCTTAACCCTACCACCAACAACAATGATGGGGGCGCTGTTTGAGTTTATCAGTTCAGCTTCACCTAAACATTTTCAACCCATGCCACCCAACTTTGGTATTTTGCCCGAATTAGGAGAAAAAATCAAAAATAAACAAGAGCGATACGGACGTTATCGCGATCGCGCCTTGTCTGACCTCAAAAGTTTTATAAAGTTAATGGTTAGTGGTTAGTGCAACTACCAACCACCAACTACAAATACTAATTACCTGATCTTTTTTGGTCTTGAATAGATTCCTCTTTGGTAATTGCTAATCCATGTATACCAATGGCTGCGATCGTCGCGCCGATAAAACCCCAAGTACCATTGGTAAAAGCGTTCATGCGATGAACCATACTCCGATGATAGGCTAATTCTAATTGTCTATCATTTGCATTTCCCCTTCTTTGCCTTGCTAATTGTTCGACATACCTTTCGGTTCTTTCCATCGTTGCATAATCAGTATTGTACGCGTAGATCGATGTTGCTACTACCATTAAGCCTGGAAAAACCAGAGCAATTAAAAGAATGGCTCTGCCTATACTCATAGAAACCTCGTATTAACTTGAGAAATCCTCTATAGACCTCTTGCAAAAGTCGAATGAACCCCCCTCAATCCCCCCGTTCACGGGGGGAAGATTTAGTTCCCTCCCCGTAAACCTGCGGTGTACACATAAATCCTCTGATCCCCCTAAATCCCCGCGCTGGCGCGCCGCTACGCTAGAAAAAAGGGGGACTTTGATTCTAGTTCCCCCTTTTTTAAGGGGGGTTAGGGGGGATCAAAACGCTACTAGGCAACTTTATAAGACTTCTGTGTACACCGCAGCCCCGTAAACGGGGAGGGTTAGGGTGGGGTAAAAATATTTTTGCAAGAGGTCTTATCTTGTAAGTAGGGTTAGGGATCAAGGATCAGGGATTGGGGATTGGGGAATAGATTTTCATCCCGGTGTGATTTTTCCTTGAGGGGATAGCTTGAAAATAGGGTGTAGAGGTGTAGGAAAAGTCATATTTATCATGCACAGGTTATGGGATTTTCCCGTGATTGACTATCTTGAAGACAAGGAAGAGATAACGATATGAGAACTAGAGCTTCTAATAAAGCTGACTGAAGAAGGCTGGGTGTGAGGTACAGAGGCAGATTTAATCGCTTACCCCCATCCTGATACACCCAGTCAAAGTAGTTGTGTTTATTTGCGTCTAGTTACTCATCTTTAAATTAATGCTGACATAGCTGGAATTTTGCTTCAGTGTGTAGCGAACAAATTTTGGTCATTCCTAAAGTACCGCTTATCCGAACAGTATTGGGATCAATTCTGCTTCTAACTTAGCAAGCTGAATTTCCTGCTGTCCAGAAATTCCCAAACGACGCAAGTTGAGAGATTGATTCATTGCTTCTTTTTCGCCAACCACAGCAATCAGTGGAATTTTACGTGCAGATAGTTCTCGAATCTTTTTGGCAATCGTGCGATCGCTCACATGCAATTCTACTCTCACCCCGATCTGTTTTAGCCTTTTGAAAATCACTTCTGCCCAATCCGCAGATTTTTCAGAAACTGAAGCCACGGCAATTTGCACAGGAGCAACCCACAGTGGTAAAACTCCATTATGGTTTTCCAACAAGATCCCAATCCAGCGTTCCAAAGAACCCAGAATTGCTTGATGCAAGATCACTACTTGCTCTAAATCTCCTTTTTGATTGACAAAGGACAAATCAAAAGGTTGAGGAAAGTTAAAATCGACTTGAATCGTACCACATTGCCACAATCTTCCCAGATGATCTTGCATACTGATTTCAATTTTGGGACTGTAGAAAGATCCTTCACCAGGCGCGAGTTCATAGGCGTAACCCAGTGCTTGGACTGCTTCAATCAATGCAGACTCAGCCCGATCCCATTGTTCATCTGAGCCAAGACGTTGTTCTGGTCGCAGAGCAATCCGAATTGAAAAGTGATTATATCCAAAGGCTGCATAAACCTGTTTGACCATGCTCAGAAAATTGCCAATCTCATTTCTAATATCGCCTTCCCGACAAAAGATATGAGCATCATCCTGGACAAACTGGCGCAGACGCATACAACCAGATAGCGTCCCGGAAGGTTCGTTGCGATGAGCCATACCAAATTCCATAAATCGCATTGGTATTTCTCGATAACTGCGTTTGTGGGATTTGTAAATCGCGATGTGTGCTGGACAGGACATGGGTTTCAATGCATAATCTGGTTCTTCTTCTGCATCCGAACTACCTACAATAAACATGTTTTTACGGAACTTTTGCCAGTGTCCGGAAAGTTCCCAAAGTGACCGATTCAATGCTACTGGCGATCGCACTTCTGCAAAATTATGGTCTTGGTAAACCTTTCGCATAAAGTCTTCAATCAGCCGCAACAACTTTAACCCAATGGGATGCCAAAAAATCATCCCCGGACTATGTTCTTCAAAGTGAAATAGATCCATTACTCTTGCTAGTTCTCGATGATCAGACATGGTTGTATCTCCTGTAAATCAATGTTTTTTACTAATAAAAAACCCCTCTAGATTTGACCTAGAGGGGCGATTGAGTCTCGATTGCACACAGCATCTATCCTCACGTCCCTCCAGGCGCGATTGTGGTGGTAGTGGTAGTGAGGTGAACAAACCGACAAATAAACATATGTTTTTTCCTAATTTGGATGACCGTAAAAACTCAAAACCCTCCGAGATACTATCTGGAGGGTTGATTTGATGCTATCGAATTTCAAGTCAACGCGATCGCCTCACAACTCTCCTGAGTTGGTAGTAGTGGTGGTAGTTGTTCGGCGGACGTTTACTTGCATGGTGATTTAAAAACTTTAAATATTGCCCACTTAATTCCATTAAAACAAATCTCTGCTGAGTGTCAAGCTTTGTAGCATCTCGGCTCCATACCATAGCTCGATACCATCTAGTTCTGCTACCCAACTACGGTGATGCCAATATTAAAAGTATTAATTATAATACTTGGTTATCCAAGGTTTGCTTTGGTTATATTTTTTACATATAGCCACTTTCTAAACTTAAGCAAAAAATGTAGAAACGAGGTATGTCTATATGCGAGGTACAATTTTAAACTTCTCTATCCAGACCAACCAGGGTGTGATTTCTGGTGATGATGGAAAAAGATATGAATTCAGCGGCTCAGATTGGAAGTTGTCAACTGTTCCTGAGCAGGGTATTAGAGTTGATTTTGATACAGATGGTAGTAAAGCTTTAGCAATCTATTCAGATCCTACGGCATCTCAACAAATCAAAACACCAAAATCCCGAGTTTCAGCAGGTCTTCTAGCAATTCTGCTAGGTGGATTTGGTGTTCACTATTTCTATCTTGGTGCATGGGGATGGGGATTAATTTCCATACTGTTCTGTTGGACATACATCCCTGCAATTGTGGCATTAGTCTTTGGTGTTCACTATCTTGTTATTTCTGACGAAGAATTTAAAGGTATTTTGAGAAAAAGTAGAGAACCATTTTCATCTTGTTGGTAAAAATAATATTGTTTCCCATACCAGTAGTAGCCATAGCACTTGGAAAGCATCTCGGCTTAATACTTTATTGACGTACTCCCTGGACTAAAGCCGCAGGGATTCTCAAATGATGTTACGAGGCAACTAATCCTGTAGACTTGGGTTTACTGGGTAGAATGGCTACTACTCCCTGTTTTATCGAACCGTTCCGCAACCAACCCACGCCAACAGAAATACGAAATTGCTTACTGAAATTATTTCTGGTACACGCTGACTCTCAGCGCAAAGCCAAACGAGAAGAACAACGTAACATTCCTGAAACTGAACTTCCGCAATTGTGGATTCTTGCATCTTCAGCCTCAGATTCCATGATTAACGGATTTGGTGGCAAAGTACGTGATTCTTGGTTAGAAGGAGTCTACTTTTTACCAGATTATTTGAAGACAGCGATTATCGCCATCAACCAGTTACCCCGTAATCAGGAAACACTCTGGTTGAGAATTTTGGGTAAAGGTGCTGTACAGAAACAAGCAATTGATGAGGTAATTGCTTTACCTAACGATGATCCTTGGCGTTCCACAGCATTAAGGCTACTGGCAAACTGGAAGATTAACATAGAGATAAGCACAGATCAAGATGAAGAAGATCGGGAGTTGATTATGACATTATCACAAGCTTATTTAAAATGGGAAGAACAGACAGAACGCCGAGGGATTGAGCAGGGGATTGAGCAGGGGATTGAGCAGGGGATTGAGCAGGGACAACGCCTTGTAGTGGAAAATTTGCTCAAGGCGCGTTTTGGTGAACTCAATGATCAGCTTGTTGCGATTATCCCAGCTTTGCTAGAGTTACCACCGGAGGAATATACTCGTTTGCTGTTGCAATTGTCGCAAGAAGAGTTGGTGAATCGGTTTCGACGTTCAAAGAACTAACACATATAAATTGCAAAAGTGCCATAGCTCTGTTCACATCTGGTATTGTTCAACAATCAAGCGTTCGCGTAGCGTCTCCTTTGGAGAATCGCTCTTTTAACTATTTCTCCTCCAGTATCAATTTAGACTCCGCCGCCCGTCCAAATTCTTCTGGCGCGTATTGCAGGTGTGCTTCTGCACCGGGATAGCTGAAAGTGCCAGGTGTCACAGAACGCACTAAGTAATTAAGGTTGTAAACTCCGGGTTCCAAGTGATCTGCATAAGCAACAATGCGATCGCGATAGATTGTTTTATACCCAAGTTCCCAACTATCGGTAGGGGTTTGTAATGCAGAGTTGGCTGTTTGAAAACTTTCATCTACCGCCTCAAATCCTGCTGGGAGGGGATCTGTAATCACCACATGCTCTACAGGATGATCAGCAATGATTTCTAAACCAATGTCAAAAACTTGACCTGTTTTTAAAGACAATGGTTTATCAAGAGCGTAAATATTGGTTTTTTGCAGGATTTTTTGCTCATCAATACCGCGAATTGCCCGCGACACTCGTAACCCATTATACCTACCTGGTTGATTTCCTTGTAAGCGATAGCGGTAGGCGACGAGATAATGCAAATTCCCTTGACCGGATTTTTGCAGTTGCAAATCATGACGTCCACGGGGTAATCTATCCATAGGCACTTTGATCTCTGCACTAGGATTACTACCGCGTGTAAATTTTGCTTCTCCCAATTTCCTTCCAGCTAATTGCACAGTAGCAACAAAATTCGGCGATGTCGGTTCTAGTTGAGCGTATTCTACCAAAGCGGTTAGCGCTTGAGCGTTATCATAACTAGTTTGCCACGTGCCATCCCGTCGCAGTGAGAGTAGACTTTGCAAGAGTCTATCGATGATTTCTGGTTTAGCCTGTTGGGAAATAAACAACCGTAAAGCTTGCGCTTGCGCTGTTGTTGGTGAACTCATCCATCCCCAACTGCGGGGTAAACTGACAGTTGCGGTGCGACCAGTTTCATATATATATTGTTGTAGCTGCTTTAAAAGTAGCTGAGACTCGTCTTGCCATTCGCTCAACTGGGATAAATACCGCGCTAGTTTAATCAGGGTAACTGTATCCAAAGCTTGGCGCTGTTGATAAATATCTGTAACGAAAGTATTGCGTTTGTCTCCTAATTCTGATAAAGCGATTAAAGCGTTGAGTTGCATTTGGCTTTTGCAGGGTTGCTGTTTGCAAAACTCGTATTTTCCGGGGTTCGCCAGGATTTTTTGCAAATATCCTTTGAGGCGAGACACCATCGTGGTATCGATAAAATTAGGGAAGACTTGATTTGCTGTCGCTAAAGATTCTGCTGTGTAAGCAGAAATCCAAGGATCGGATTTTTCTTGTCCTGGGAAAGCAGCAAAACCACCATCGCTAAGTTGGAGTTTTTGTAATTTTTCAACAGCTTGGCGGATTTGGGGATCGAGGATCGGGGATTGAGGATTGGGATAAATATTAACGGAGAAATTGTTCCCCTTGTCCCTTTTCCCCTTTCCCCTTTCCCCTTTCCCCGCTCCCCATTCTTCCGAGAGAGTTTGCAGATTAGCAGCAATTAGCAACTGACTCGCCGCAGGTTCTGCAAATGGTAAGTCGTTATCCTGCCAAACTTCCTGCGCTGGTGCTTTAATTTCTGGTATGAGGGTACTGGCTAATTGAATATCTAAACCACCTTCTTGCGGAACGGTATTTTTCTCGACATTTAGAGGAATTTTGATTTGTTTGTTGGTTACGCCTGTTTCTACAACTTGTTCTGTAATCGTCAATGGCTGAATTTCCAAAGGTACTTCAAAGGCATCGACGGCGGTATTATTTAACTGAGTGGTAAAGCGAATCTGACTTTCTCCGACATTAGTTGCAACTATGGGGAAGCGGTAAGCTTGGGTTTGCAAATTTGTGGTTGTAGAGACGTTACATGTAACGTCTCTACAATTAGATTTCTTGCCAGTAAACTGGACTGTACCGCTAACTTCACCATTAATATTGAGATTTCCGGTCTTACCAGTGTTGTTTGTCACGGTTAAACCTGCTTGGAAGTTATCGCCGGGACGGGCAAATTGTGGTAGGATGGCGTTAGTTAATAATGGTTTTGTCGTCACAAAAGTACTTTCGCCATTACCAAAGCGCAGATTTCCGTCGGTAGCGACAACCATGACTCGCCACGTAGTTAAGTCATCTGGTAGTTTAAAGGTAACTTGGGCTGTCCCATCATCATCTGTAATCACAGAACCGTTGTAGTAAGCAAGTGCTTGAAAATCTTTACGGATGCGCGTATTTGCAGTACCAGCAGATAGCCCACCACCGTATCCCCAACCTTTGGGTTCAGCTAAAGAAGCTTGTTCTACGACGACTTGGGGACGATTATCACTAAAACGAGTTGCGATCGCCTGTTCGGCATATACTGTATTGACAAGATCCGGTGGACGATAACCAGAAAGTTGCAGTACTGCTTCATTCACCGCCATAATTGTAAGTTGTCCTTTGGCGGGGTTTCCTTGGTTGTCTTGGAGTTCTAGTTGCAGAGTTTGTTCTGTACCTGGTGCGATCGTTGTGAGTTGTGGTGTAACTTCCACCTTTAAATACTTGTCTTGTAAGTTGACTTTAAAAGGTGCAAAGCCAATTTTTACAAGTTTATCTATACTACCTGGTTCGACTTGATTAAGAGGTTTACCTTGTCTCACCAACACAACTTCGACGGCTGCATTTGGTAACATATCTGGAGTAACGGGAAACTGAATTTGTGGTGCGCCGCCTTTAATTTTGATAACTTGTTGATAAAGGGGTTTGTCTTTGATGACAGCAAAGTATAACTCACCTTCGGGATAGGGAGATTGAATTAAAGCGGTAGCAGTTTCACCAGGTTTAAATTCTTGTTTGTCGAGTTTAACTTCGATATGGTCACGTTCTTGTGAACCCCAGTATACCGGGTTTTCTCCGGTTGCCCAAATTTGTAAATCGGTGGAGAGGTTACATGTAACGTCTCTACAATCGCTGAAATTTGCTCGAATTCGGTAGGAACCAGATTCAGTTGGTGTCAAACTCACAGATTGGGGATTGTTTGCAGATGTAACTTCTGTTTGTCCGACTGTTTTATATTCAACTTGGTTTTTTGGCGTCCGACTACCTTCCACTACCTGAGTAACGCTATTGTATTTCATTTGTTGGAGTTCTAGACGCACCCGTTGACCTGATAGAGGTTTGCCTGTGGGGTCGGTTACAATGACTTCAATGGGGAAAGCTTTATCAGCTTCCGCGACAAAATTACTTTTTAATCCGATTAGGCGATCGCTCGGCAAAGCTGTAAATGTTTTAGAATTAGCGACAGCAAGATTAGAAACATCTGTAACTTCCACATCCACACGGTAAGTCATCGGATAAGGTAAATCTTTCGCCACTGTTATCGTTTGACTGGTTTTACCATTCGCATCAAGTTGAGTATTAGTTTGCAGAACATCACTTGTGATTGATGGAGGTTCTTCCGGCCAAAACCATTGTTTACCAAAACTAAATTCTTCCCAACCTTTAGGAACAAAATTAGCTTGTTGGCGAGTTACAAAATATTTAGCTTTACCTCCTTGGGTTGGCGCACCAAATAGATAGTTACTCGTAGCGTTAGCTTCTACTTTCTGATTAATTAAAGCAAATTCTTGATCTAAATTGAGTTCGACTTTAAAATTTGGTGGCTTAAACTCAGCTACACGAAACTCTCCTGTAATTTCTTTCCCATTCTGACCTTTAGCTTCAATTGTATAGTATCCCAAAGGCTGAGTTTTGTTGATGGGTAATTCAACAGAGAAAGTCCCAAATTCATTTGTCGTTTTCGTACCTAAATCTGTTTTTTGTCCATTTGAATTTACCAGAGTTAATTGGTAAGCAGAATTTTTATCCTGTTGGATGACACCATTTTGTAAATAATCAGCAAAACCAGTTAACCAAGCTTTTTCCCCTGGTTGATAAAGTTGTCGATCAGAAAATATTACTCCGCGTGATACTGGTTTCCCATCATTCCAATCTGCATAAATACCATAACCATAAGCACCACTATATTCTTCCGTTCTTGCAAAAGCCCAATCTTGATTTTCCCGTGCAATGACTAACAATTGTGGTGGAGTCACAAAACTTTGCTGACTATCGAAACATTGCTGTAAATCTTCCTTTTGTAACCTCAAACTTCCATTTTCATCAGTTTTACCTGACGCACAAGATACAGGTTGAGGGCGAGATTTCGCCTCTAACTTTGATGGATAAATTTGAATATCAGCAGCTTTCACAGGCGAACCATCAGCAAGATGATGTACTCTAATCAAACCCGCATCAGGAAACCACTGACTAAACACACCCAAATTCGTTAACTGTACCAAACCATAAGTAGTGGGTTCTCGCCACACATTCTTACCATTTTCCTGATATTTATTAGTACGCGCCTGCACTCCATAAGCTAACATCCCAGTGACAGATTTTAGCTTTTCTCGTAAAGGTACATTTACCTCAAGTGACTGATTTTTCTTACTTGCTACCTTAAAACTCTGCCAATCAGAAAGTTTTGGTAATAAATCATTACTATCACCTTTGGGATAAGCAGAATTAAAGTAAACTAAATCTGTTGGTTTCACTACCCGATAAGCAGCTTTATACTTTGCTTCAGGAAGATTCACCGTCGCGATATTGAGTTGTAAATCTTTACCCGCAGGGAAAATATTTAAACCATCAGGAACCCAAATATCTCCTGCTAAATCTCCAGTGTTATACTTGACCGTAACTGGTTTACCTAAAGTTTGTCCAAATTGGTCTTTGAGATTACCACCAATCGTAATTGTATAATTAGTAGTTGGTTCTAAAGCATAAGGATTGATACTGATAATCTTGTTTTTATCATTAGCTTGAATCAAACGCGGAATTGACTTCGGTGCTGGATTAATTTGAATATTTTCAATAGCCGTATCTGCAACCAAGCCATTGTTAAACTCTAACTGTGGACTACCTTTGACAAACCTACCGTAAGCACCCGCAGCATCTGGTTGTCCATAAAATTTAATTCCCTGAAACGCCAAAGGTGCATAGGTACTCACCTTGCTCACAAAGGATTTATCACTCGCTAAATTCCCATAAGCTGGACGGATACCCTGAGCAAATTCTAAGCGGTAATTAGTAGCTTTTTCTAAACTTTGCTGTGGTACAAGATTATAAATCCAATTTTTGGCTGAAGGGTCGAATTTTTCTAGAGGATCTTGACTTTCTCCTGGTTTATCTTCTTTTGCTAATTCGACTTTGAAACCTACACCTTTATTTTTACCATCGGGAATTAACTGTACATGCTCTTTTACGGAAGCTAAATCCAATTCTACATTAGAAGTAACTTGTAACTTCGGCTGTAAATCAATCGGTTCCGCCTCAGATTTTTCTACCGGATTTTTTCCAGGTAAATTAGTTAGTTTAATCGGTTCTGTATTAAAAGTCCAAGCTAAATCTTTCTCTAAGCGATGATTTTTTAAATCAGTCAAACCAGCCTTGAGAGTAACTTGAAATCTCGTCGCTTTTGGCAAAGCCTTATCCATTTGAAATCCTACCATACGCGGCGTTAAAAACCGAAACTGTCCCGGTAAAGGCGGCTCAAGCGCAAACTTTTGTAATAAATTCTGCTGTTCTGGACTATCCAAACTCTCAATTGGAATTAAAGCTTCTTTAAATCGAATCCGAACTTGATTCAAAGGTGCAGCTTCTCCAACCGGACTAATTTGTTCAATCCATGCTGGTAATTGCGGTAAAGGTAAAGCCGCCACCTCTGGTAATCTTTCTTTACCAGCATTAATCCCAAATATATTACACCCTGCTATTGTGATACTCAAAGTGAAGAATAGCAAGAATTTTATTAAAACTCTGATGAGCATATCTCAGTAATTAATATATAGTTTTCTTGGTGTCTTTGTGTCTTAGTGGTTCAATAAGAAATTTTATTAACCACCAATACAGCAAGACAGCAAGTAAAATTGTTATGCTTTACATTGATAACACTAACAAGACAATTTGTTCCAGAAAGTCATCACAAATTTTGCAAAGTTAAGTATTATTTAATTTTGGGAATTTTTAAAACCTGCAAACATTTCCCGATGGAACTAAAAATCCTACGCAAAAATTAATATAAGTTTTTCCCAGATAAAGAATTGACTGATGAAAAAAGCGAAGAGATTGCTAATCCCAATCAAGCAGAAAATTTTGCATCAACTCAACCGCAAAACAAGCAAAATTATCCTAACTTTACTATTAATCTGTTTTCTTATCCGTTTAATACCTTATTTAGTCCCAATCCGTGCCAATGATATTTTACAAACACAACTGGCATTAGAGTTTAGCGATCGCAATGGATTACCATTAGGAACAATCCTCACCCGTGATCAAGAGCATACAGCAGTAGTACCACTCAATCAAGTTTCTCCCCAGTTTATCCAAGCAATCTTAGCTGCTGAAGATAGCCAATTTTATCATCATGGGGCGCTGGATCTAAAGGCAGTTGCCCGCGCTGTCAAAGATGCAATTCAAACCAAAAAAATTGTTTCCGGTGCTTCTACAATTACCATGCAACTAGCGCGGATGCTAGATAACCCTCCGCGTAACCTGTCAGGTAAAATTCAGGAAGTTTGGTTAGCTTGGCGATTAGCAGCAGGAATGAGTAAAGATGAAATTCTCGCTGCTTATATCAATCGTCTACCAATGGGTGGTAATGTTTATGGTGTGGAAGCTGCTGCTCGTACCTATTTTTCCATACCAGCGAGTGATCTTAATCTTGCTCAAGCCAGTCTTTTAGCTGCTATTCCTAATAATCCCACTTATTTTGACCCACTGCAACATCGAGAACGTCTCAAACAACGCCAAAAATATGTTCTCAATCGGATGATACAGGATGGGTATATTAAAGATAGTGCGATCGCTCAACGTGCATATAATGAAGAAGTTGCTTTTCAGTCGCGCCAAAAAGGAATTTTTGCTGCACCACACTTTTTGTTTTGGTTAGCAACTCAGCAAACCACCCCACCCCGTCCGATTGGACACCCCTCCCCGCAAGCGGGGTGGGGTTCCTCTCCCATCCGTACAACAATAAATAAACCTTTACAACAATTTGTCGAAGCACAGGTACAGCAAGTACTTTCCTCCCTCGCTGCGAATAACGTTCACCACGCAGCAGCTTTAGTCATAGACAACCACACAGGCGAAGTTTTAGCCTATGTCGGTTCACCGAATTATTTTGATGAAGCAAAGTTGGGGCGCAATGATGGAGTACAGGCGCTACGTCAACCAGGATCTACCCTCAAACCTTTTTTGTATGAATTAGCTTTAGAAAAAGGTGTAATTCGCCCAAATACTATTTTGGCAGATGTACCTGCATACTATGCGATTCCTGGTGCAAAAGTTTACAATCCCACAGATTATAATGAAAGTTTTCTCGGTCCTGTGCGAGTACGAATCGCGTTGGCGAATTCTCTCAATATCCCAGCAGTCAGGGTGTTAGAAAAGGTAAGCGTTGAGACTTTTTTAAGTCGTTTACATGAATTAGGATTTGCACATTTAAATCAAACCCCAGAATACTATGGACTCGGTTTAACTTTGGGTAGTGGCGAAGTCAGTTTATGGGAACTAGCCCAAGCTTACCTCACAATGGCACGTCAAGGACAACCCACACCATTAGTAACCACAATTTCCCCTTCCCCGATCTCCATTAAGAGTTCCCGCCATCAGAAGACATGGCAATTAATCACTGATATGCTGAGTGATAACCATGCCCGTGCCACAGCTTTTGGTGTAGACTCGGTGTTAAATTTGCCTTTTCCAGCAGCTGTCAAAACAGGCACTTCTTCTAATTTTCGCGATACTTGGACAGTTGGCTTTACTGGTGATTACACAGTTGCTACCTGGATAGGTAATTTCAACGGCGAGCCGATGCGGCAAGTATCAGGTGTTACCGGAGCCGCACCTCTATGGAATCGGATGATGTTGCACTTACACGAACATCACCAACCCGCTAAATTTCCAGTTCCAGAAGGGTTAGTACAATTACCAATTTGTGCATTTTCTGGGTTAAAACCAACACCAGATTGTGTATCAGTAGTTGAGGAATATTTTTATCCAGAAGATATTAGCGCTTATAAACATCAAACTAATTTCACTTTATCTAGCCAGTATAATGATTGGTTAGCCAAACAACCACAGTCTAACTTTGGTTCTGACAAACTGAAAATCTTGTCTCCTCGTAATGACGATTTATTCTTGCTGTCTCCTGGTGAAGAAGGACAACAAAAATTAGAGTTCAAGTTAGCAGGAACCTCATCTGAGTCTGTAGAGTGGTGGTTGAATGGTGAAAAACTGACGACAAATTCAACTCAGTCTTTGTTTTGGCGTCTACATCCCGGTAACTGGACTTTGTCAGTTAAAAGTGGCGATTTAACTGACAGCGTAACTTTTCAAGTTGAGTTAGCTAAGACAACACCCCCACGTCGAGGTTTTTCTGTCGTTAATTCTCAAAGATAGGGCGATCGCCAATAATCCATAATTTTATATACCAGAAAAACGTTATTATCCTTACAATCTCAAGCTTATTTAATCGTTTTTCCGGAAACAGACATTAAGAAACGGATGATATACATTAAGGATGAAGATTTTAAGTTCATCCACATCTGTAGGTATAATCCTGTTGCTAGACAGAGTAATACCATAATCCGCCTCAATATCCATAGCTAAGACAGATGCGGTAACTTAAGCAGAGTATTTACTATTGATTTTGAGATTTATTTCGTTAAAATTACTGTTCTATCTAAAAAACCCAAGGTGAGTACAATGACAACTACACAAATTGACTTAAACAAAAAAGCACCCAAATCCACAAAGAGAAAACAGTCTTTTCGCAATGTGGATATTGGTACTCCTTTAAAACCAGTACGTCAACGCCAGAAAAAGCAAGAATACGAAGCACTCAGTGACTGGTCACATGCTAGTTAATATATTTTGGTCATTTTTTCAATTTTCTCACCCACTAACAGCTAATTAATATGCAGGTGTTGCAGTCATCGCTAACCAAAGACTTAACACTAAAATTAGCAGACTGATTTTGACAACTAGGTAAATGATGTTTTCTGGTATGGGAATATCGTACATAATTTCTACCCCCTTTCCTGCCCATAGCTTTGAAGAGTTTGTAGTGTAGATCTGAACTCTTTCAAACTTGTATATTTATATTTTCTATTAAAATTGAATCGAGCAAAATCTAAAGTAAAGCTTAAGTAAAAATATTTAATATATTTACATATAGTATGTAAATTTAATCGTTATTTGCGATCGCGTAGCGGCTGCTTTGCAGCATCGCCTTCACGTTTGTGGTGAATGGCTTCCCATTCATAAACAACATCACGACGTTGATCACAAATGTCGCGATGTTCTCTATGAATAAGACGATTTTTGTGATGTTCATCGCTGTTTTATCAACTGATATTTTTATCCATACGATAATTAATCAACTTTACACCCCGACGTTCTACTGTTTGTTGATTTATAACTTGAAATCCTTTATGCTCAAAAAAAGCTTTAGCAGTAATACTTACTTCTGCAAATAGTCTTTTTATTCCTAGTTCTTCTGCCTGGGTTTGTAGAGTATCTAAAAGTTTACTCCCTACCCCCATCCGTTGAAAATCCTTATGGCAATAAAAACAATCTATATGTCCATCAGGTTCTAGTTGAGCAAACCCAATAATTTTTTCATCTAATTCTGCGACATAACTCATCTTGGAATTTAAATGTTTATTCCATCTTCGATAATCCATGTATTGAGGCGCCCATGCATCTACTTGCTCTGGGGTATAATCTCGAATATTAATATTGTGGACAGTATCATAAAATAACTGCATAATTTCTTGCGTATCTTGATGATGAAATTTTCTGATATTCATAAAAATTTATTAACTAAGCCAACGTCATAATAGAACTAAAAGCCCCATCATCAGCAATGCTTGACGATGTATCAAAACAACGAACACAAAGGTTGATAGCACAATTGCGATCGCTTGGCGTGGAACCTGATTTAACTTAAACGGCGTATAATAAAGGACACCAAGCAATAAAGCTGGTGTCATTGAACTTACTCTTAAGTTTGCAAATTAGCTTTGAAAATATATTTCCTTAGATTTAAAAAATCGTTTGATAAAGGTACGAGGAAAGATGTGATGTTGGGAACGATAGACTTGGATAGCTTGTCGTTTTTTTTCAATCACAGACTTTATAGGTAAGATATAAGACTGACCTAACTTTTGTAGATCTATTTGAAAAAGCACTGGCCTTCCCCAAAATAACCAGACTTGATATTGAAAAAGTTGAGCTTTAATTCCAGATTTGCTCAATGCATCTTTCACTAAATCATAAGTAGCTTCATGATCTGGATGCTGATCTTTGTGATGGGGAACATAGACTTCCTCCGGTTGAAAGGACTGCAATAGTTGAATTAACTGATTGATAGTATGCAGTTTCTGTTCATGAGACAATTGCTTTAATTCACCATCAGGTTGGTCGATAAAATATACATCTGATGCTGCAACACCCAATATATTTAGTGCTTCTTGAGCTTCTTGTTTGCGAACTTGAACAATATCTTCTGGTTTGATGTGCAAATAGGATTTATGTCCATCAGTCAGAAAAGCAACTTTGACTGGAACTCCAAGTTCACGTTTGAGCGCAATTAAACCACCACAACCTAAAGTTTCATCATCTTGATGAGGAGCAAACACTAATGTTGATTTCTCAGTCACTGTTAGCGTTTGACTTTTTTTCGGTAAAATCCAATCAAATAATATTTCTACTTCAATAAATTGCAAAGTATTTGAAAGCTTTCCTAATATTTGAGAAGTTATCTTTGTTAACATGTTACAGATTATAAAAAGATTAGTATTCAGGAAGTCGTAGCAGAGGTTTAGTATCTCTAAACCTCTACTCAATATTGCCGCAATCGAGCTTGAGACAGTAAAAATTTCTGTTTGGCAATATTACATTTTCAGAAACAATTAAAGCGGTAAATATTGATACTTAATACAACCCCATAATTGCCCTCCACGCCAAGCCAAACTGATTAACCATTTGGTGAAACTTTCTTTGTCACGTATTTGCAAAAATAACATTTGAAAAGTCAGTATTACTGATGTTTTTAACAAAGTTTTCCATGTCACCAGTTGCGGCATACCAAGAGGTCGATGTTTTTTATACACTAAGATTCCACCTTTGCCCACAATCCAACTACGGTGATATATGCTGGCTAAACTATTACGCAATCGAATATGAGCGATCGCATCTGGTACGTAGTGAAGTTTAGTTCCTACATAACTTACTCTCCAGCAATAGTCTACATCTTCGCTTTGATATAGCGTTTCATCAAAACCACCAATTTTTTCATGAATGGCACGTTTGATGCCTAAATTGCCGCTACCTGCAAATGGTAGGTAGTATGTATTTTCCATCACTCCACTACCATTTTCAAGTTGATAAGACTTTACTACCCAGGAATTATTTAACTTGTTGTAATCATCATGGCCAGCAACAAAGTCGTATTTGGAAAGTGCTTCCCCCATTGCTGCTAACCATCCAGGCGCAACTTCATCATCAGCATCAATGAATAATATAGCTTCACCCTCTGCTGCTTTTGCACCAACATTGCGAGCATGTGATGCACCTATACGATCAGATGCATCGACGATACGCAAATTAGGTATAATCATCTGATATTTTTCTACAATTGATAATGTGCTGTCACTCGAACCATTATCAGAAATGATCACTTCCCATGCTTGTGACCATTGTTGATGAGTAAGTGCTTCAAGTTGAACAGCTATAGTTTTCTCAGCATTTAAACACGGTATAACGACACTTACCTTCATAACAAGTAGTGCTCTCTTGAATTCACATCTATACATAAAAATATATAATTAATACTCCCTAGTTAAACAAAAAAGTTTCAATTTATCGGATAAATTTATGTATGACGTGAACAATAAAAGAGTCCTAATTAATACGGTTCAAATAAGCACATTGTCATCTAAAACTTTTTTTGGGAATGCATCTTTCTAAAGTCAGATTTCAATGAATCTAAAAAATATGAATGGGAGTATCACAAATGTTCAAAAATGCCTGCGATTTCAATCACAGGCTAAGAGTAAAAGTCGGTTTCAATCGACTGTTTTGTGGTATTTAAGTCCGTTTTAACAGACTTAAACTATTAGCTCTGAACTTTAGTTCAGAGCGGTTTATATCTAGAAGAAAATAGCCTTGGTTTAAAAATGCCTAGATAGGCAGATATTTATACTTGATACAACCACGTAGCTGTCCTCCACGCCAAGCAAAACTCATCAACCATCTAGCGAAACTTTCTTTAGTACGGATTTTTAGAGACAAAAGTTGCAAAACCAAAATCACTGGAGTTTTCAGAAACACTTTCCAAGGCATTAATTGTGGCATACCCAATTTTCTATGCTTTTTATATAGTAATGCCTCACAAGTACCCATCGTCCAAGCTCTTTTATATAAAGCTTTGAGGTTAGTGCGTAGACGGATATGAGCGATCGCCTCTGGTGCGTAATGAAGTTTTGCTCCTGCTTGTTGCACTCTCCAACAGTAATCAACATCTTCTACTTGCAGCAGTGTTGTATCAAACCCATTGATCGCATGATGAAGTGAACGCTTAATTCCCAAATTACCACCACCTGCAAATGGTAAGTACGGATTTGGTACAATTCCTGATGACCAGTCTTCTACTTGATACCATTGTCTGACTTCCAGGTCATTCAGCTTTTTGTATTCATGTCTCCCGGTGACGAAATCGTATTGGGAAAGTGCTTCACCCATCGCTGCTAACCATCCAGGCGCAACTTCATCGTCTGCATCAATAAATACCAGTGATTCACCTTTGGCAACTTCTGCGGCTAAGTTGCGAGCGTTGGCTGCTCCTTTGCGATCAGATGCATCAATGATGCGGAGATTTGGTAATGATGCTTGATACTGTTCTACTATAGATAGCGTATTGTCAGTGGAACCGTTATCAGCAATAATCACCTCCCACGACTGTGACCATGTTTGATGAGCCAGTGCCTCAAGTTGAACAGCTATAGTATCCGCAGCGTTTAAACACGGTATAATTACGCTTATCTTCATAAATTAAAAAATACAAATGTAAGTAAATATCGCTAATTAAAAATATATAAGTAATTGCCCGTAACGGATCAACCAAAAATCGTCATCTAGGTAAATTTTACAAAGTCTATAAAAAACTAATTGAACATCAAGAACTAGTAAATAAATTATTTTGGCAAATAATTTAGAGCAACCAATACCAAAAATTTACACATGTAAAAATAATTTTGGTACATTTTGTGCTGTGAAGTTTTAGAGGATGTTTGAAAAGTCCTCTTGTCGGTAGCAAAACGTTCTAGATCCCCCTTGCAAAGGGGGACTTTGATTCCGTTTCCCGCTTACAAAGGGGGTTTTCAAACATCCTCTTAATGAGTATCAATAGTTTTAATTTTCCGATTTTTCAAAATCATAATTAAAATTGATAATTCTAACAGTAAAAAATTATGTTTTAGTTAAGAGTGACATTTATTTAAGTAAAAATTGCAGAGCAAGATTCCCAACTTCTTTAAGAAGTCTGGGATCTTGTTATATATAAATAAATACCAGCGTTCCTGTAGTCACCTGATCTGGACAAGGGGATAGAAAAAACTATGTCTGTAAGTAATCCACAACCACAATTAAAACGAGAGTTAGGGGTGTTTGGTGCTACTCTCATGGGACTAGGTTCGATTGTTGGTACAGGTGTATTTGTGAGTATTGGGATTGCAGCTGGAATTGCTGGGCCGGCGGTAATTTTAGCTGTAGCAATCGGGGCGGTTGTTGCTACTTTTAATGGACTCAGCAGCGCCCAACTAGCTGCGAATCACCCCTTGAGTGGTGGTAGTTATGAATATGGTTATAAATATTTGACTCCAGCTTTTGGTTTTACTGCTGGGTGGATGTTTTTGGTAGCTAAAACAGCTTCTGCTGCTACTGCTGCTTTGGGTTTTGCTGGCTACTTATTAAATATTGTGAGTGTAAATTCTCGCTGGGTTGTTGCGATCGCTATTTTGGCTGTAGTAGTCATGACACTGATAGTCTTAAATGGTATCCGTCGCTCAAATTTTGCCAACATCGCGATCGTATCTGTGACTCTTTTGTCTTTGGTGTTTTTGATTCTGGCTTGTCTTCCCAGTGCTATCCAAGGAAGTGTTGAGAACTTTACACCTTTTTTTAGAGGTTCTTTAGCAGATGTTCTTCATGCTAGCGCATTGATGTTTGTTGCTTATACAGGTTATGGTCGGATTGCGACTTTAGGAGAAGAAGCGCGATCGCCAAGACAAACAATTCCCAAAGCCATGATAGTTTGTTTGTTGCTGACGATGCTGCTTTATATAGCAGTAGCGACAGTTACGATTGGAGCTTCTGGGGTAGATGTTTTAGCTGATGCTGTCCAGCAAACAAAAGCTGCACCTTTGGAAGTGGTAGCCCGAAATATTACTGGCGTTGGCGGTGCTTTCGTACTAGCCATTGGGGCGATGACAGCGATGTTAGGTGTACTGCTGAACTTGATTTTGGGCTTATCCCGTGTATTGCTAGCGATGGGACGTCGCCACGACGCACCCAGATTTTTAGCACGTTTAAATCAACAACAAACTACTCCCTATTGGTCTGTAATCATCATAGGAGTTGCGATCGCTCTTTTGGTACTAGTCGGTAATGTTAAGACAACATGGTCTTTTAGTGCTTTTAGCGTCCTAATTTACTATGCAATCACTAACTTTGCTGCTTTACAATTGAGTCCCCAAGAACGACTATATCCCAGATGGATAGCTGTTCTGGGTCTTTTATCTTGCCTATTCTTAGCTTTTTGGGTAGAATCTTCAATCTGGCAACTAGGTTTAGGATTGATTGTTGCTGGGTTAATTTGGCATCAAGTGAGGCGAGGGATTGGTAGTACTTAGTGGCACAAGTAAGTCTGTACAAATAAAGCTAACTCGTTAGGATCATAGTGAATACAGCTTAGTTTTGCTTGAACAAGATTAACTAAGCTGCATTCACTTGAATCCAAATTTAACCGACTAAACTTTCGACACTTAGAGGAACCATATCGCCCGTTCTCGTCAGTCCTAACAACATCGGTTGTTGTGGCTGAATTAATTGACCTGTGAGTACACAACGTTCTTCCTGTTGAGCTGTAGCAGCTATACTGGCTCGAATGTCAGATCTTGAAAATCGAGGTTTCCACTCTCCTGATTTTTGCTGAACATAATTCCATAGGATATCGCGGATGAGAGCTTGATATCCCTGATTGCCTGCTAGATCTTTAAGTTTATCTTTTAATTCGCGCTCAAGACGGATGCTGGTGACTTCCATATCGGTGGTAGAGGTGCGGGTAATCGTATGCATCAGTTTTTCTCCTAAAACTATAGACAGGATAGTAATACAAGTGTAGTATGTTTAAAGGAATGTTCAACAGGTGAAATTTTCTGTGATATCTATTTACCCCATCTCTACTTCTTTATGTGCTAACCAGTCCCAAATCAGTTGGGAATCGGCGCCTATGGGAGTGGAGTATTTATTTATGGGGTTAATTTGCCTGAAACTGGGCAAATTTACAGAGGGTAATCATGATTCTAAATATGCCAGGATCGGTGTACTTAATCGAGCATCACAACTAAAACACAAAAGCGGGAGGTACAGACACCAAGATGCTGTACCGATATAAGAATCAAAGACTTTTAAGGTCAATTCTCAACCCCCGCTTTCACAAAGAAAAAAGTGGGGGTTTTTTAATGAGGAGTCAAACCGTGACGATCGCAACGCAAGTTTTAGATCAATCTGTGGTGGTGTTTTCTCAAAATTACTTACCACTGTGTCGAGTAAACATCAAGCGAGCCATCGTACTTTTAATCACAAACAAAGCGGAACCGCTACATATTAATACTAATAGCGGCTGGCAAATTCACTCTCCTAGCTTAGTTATCGATGTACCAAAACAAATTCGCTTGATAATTGCTTCTCGTGAACGGATTTGGAAAGTCCCGCCAGTAAATAGACGAGAAGTTTTACGACGAGACCATCACAGTTGTCAATATTGCGGTAGCAGCAAACATCTGACACTAGATCACGTGCTTCCCCGTTCTCGTGGTGGACAGCATACCTGGGATAACGTGGTTGCTGCTTGCGAACGGTGCAACTCCAAAAAAGGAGATAAAACCCCCCAAGAAACGGGTATGCGCCTGCGTACTAAACCAAAAGCACCAGTCCATCCAACAATTGCTTTTGCGGAACAGTTTTGGATGGACGTGCAAATAAACCTGGAATAACAGGAGAGCATGAGGAATGCTGAAATTAACTTACACCGAAATGAGTTTTCACCTAGAGCGTCTAACTCTGTCTGTTGAGGAATGGGTAGCGCAACGAGTGATTTTGGCACTGCGAGTCGGTCAAAGTCTATCAATTGAACCTAGCACTGCTTCCTTTTTGCTTCCTATGAATTTACCAGGACTAGAACAACTCAAGGTGCAAGTGCGATGGGATGAAAGAAAAATTATCGCTTTATGTGCATCTGATTCTGAGTATGTTGAAGTCACTCTTAGCGGTTCTTGGCTATCGGATGGTTCTGAAAACGCACAAGGTGTGTTTGTCACCACAATAAGCGATCGCACTGAGTTTTTACTGCACAAACTCTGGGTTGCAGCTCAAGTCTGTACCTCTGTAATCAGTGAATAGTTCTGTTAGTAGTAGGGGCGAACGGCCTACTCTGTTTGACTTGAAGCCGCGCAGCTCGCCTCTACGCCCTAAGAAGTTGTTAGTTGCAGGCGATCAGCGATCACAGACAATCCTGTTGTTCTGATTTGTCTGACTGAATTTGAAAAAACAACTCAAAATTTCTTCCTCTAGCTAGAGACAAAACTTTTTGCAATGCAAGATGGTTAGCATCAGGAGGATATTATGCGCCAACTGATTGTCCAGATACCACGCGGAAAAGGAAAAGAAGTTCTTGACATTGCTAAGTCTGTGAATGGAGTAAACCTGGCTCAGTTTGAGGCAAAAGGTAGCGAGGAATTGACTGACTTAGTGCTGGTTCACGTTTCCAATCGGCAAGTAGAGCAGCTGTTCGCAAAACTCGAAGATTTACCGAACGTACACATCACGTTGCTACCGACTGGAGTTATAACTCTGCATCCTCCAGATAGGGAAGCACCTCAGCAGGTAAAGAATGTCGAAGAACGCAGCCCCGTAGAAGTATTTCTCTCTGGATTACAAAGTGTTGGTTCTTGGCAGGGTTTTCTGGGATATGCAGCAGTAGCAGGTTTTGTTGTCTGGATTGGCTTGTATACAAACACAAGTTATCTTTTGGTAGCAGCAATGCTAATTGCGCCATTTGCAGGCCCCGCCATGAATGTAGCAATTGCAACAGCAAGAGGCGATCGCAAATTACTTGGGCGTAGCATAATTCGTTATTTTGCGGCGCTGGTAGTGACAATAGTAGTCGCAGGAGTCTTAAGTTTAATTATGCGGCAGAATATTGCCACCAGCCTCATGATTGACAGTAGCCAAGTTTCCTCTGTGGCTGTTTTGCTACCTTTAGCTGCTGGAGCAGCCGGATCACTCAATTTGCTTCAATCTGATCGCAGTAGTTTGGTGTCTGGAGCAGCAACCGGAATGCTGGTTGCTGCTTCCTTGGCTCCTCCCGCCGGAATTGTTGGGATGGCGAGTGCAATGGGTAGATGGGATTTGGCGATTGATGCTTTGTTTCTGCTGTTTTTGCAACTAGCAGGAATTAATCTCACGGCGGCGGTGTTGTTCCGGCTATTTGGTGTGTCTGCAAAAGGGGTACGTTATACACGGGGTAAACCTTGGGTGTTTCCTGTGGCGTTGGTGTTAACTGTGATATTACTGGCTGTTCTACTAACTTGGCAGTTTGTCAATCCCCCCAATTTGCAGCGCTCTTCTCTTGCTCAAAGAGCTAATGCAGAAATTCAAAAGGTAGTTAATAAAAATCCTCTGGCTGAACTGGTAGAGGCGAATGTTCGCTTTACCCGTGCCAATATCAAAGGTCAAAATACATTACTGGGTATAGTTTACGTCCAACGTCGAGCAGGTGTGAGTGTATCCTCAGAAGAAATTCGCTCTCGTTTGACTCAAGCGATACAAACTCATTTACTGCAACAAGGCTTTAATGTGACACCTCTGCTTGATGTTAGCGTACTTGAGGCTCCACAGCAAAGTGAGGAATGAGACATGGAAAGTATAAAAAAAAACTCATTTTTTTTGGCATTCGTTGCATTTTTAAGTGCAATTGTGATCTCAACAACGGCTTTAGCACAAACTAATATCAACATTAATAATACTAATATCATCCGGGTTGGGGGTGATGTGACAATTGCTCCTAATCAGGTTGTGGAAAATGCTCACGCTATTGGCGGTGATGTCACGATTGAACAGGGAGCGCGAGTCACCGAAACTGCGATCGCGATTGACGGAGATGTGATTTTAGAAAAAAATGCTCGTGTTGACGGAGATGTCTATGCAGTGGGAGGAGAAATTATCACAGAGCCAGGAGCTACTATTGGCGGTGCTTCAAGCACAATCTTAGAGAATGGTAGATGGGGGATGTATGGTAGGAAAAGGGGAATTAGTAGCTTTCTTGTTCGCTATCTATTAAATAGCGCTTTTCATCTTCTCAACGTTCTAATAGGAACTATTATTGGTATTTTAATTTTACTTTGGCGACCAAATTTTTTGCTCAATTTAGCTGCGACTGTCAATCAATATCCTCTGCAAAGTGGATTGTGGGGTTTAGGCGGCTTGTTTGCTGTGATTGTGCTAATCATTCTGCTAGCAGTGAGCTTGATTGGAATACCGTTGTTACCCCTAGTTGGATTGGTAGTTGCCGTTACAGTTATACTGGGAACTCTCGGTGTTGCTCTTTGGGTTGGACAAAGAATTTTGACTAGAACAGAGCGATCGCCCACGCAACAATTTCTCATTGGTGTGCTGATTTTAGCTTTAATCGGTTTGGTTCCGGTACTGGGAGGATTGGTGTTGTCAGTGGTGAATATTTTTGGTTTTGGTACATTATTGTTGTGGTTGTTCAAAAAAAGGCGTTACGCGTAATCGTGCTGTAAATGTCCACAAATTTTGGAAGAAATTACACTTGTTTTTGCAACATAAGTATTTTGGCAATATTTAGTGATTAACTCCACCAGTTTTCCACTTTTTAGAGATATCCTCAAATTAGTAGCAATTAAGCAGCTTAAACTCAACATCACAATATAACCAGTACGTAACGGCGGAAGCTAAACTAATATACCCTGCACCTCTGCGTAGCTCCGCATCTACAAAATAGACAAAATGCTTACTGTATCAACCTTCTGCCGCCTGTCTTGTTGTACTAGTTGCTAGTTGTTGCAGATCATGAATGGTTCAGGAAGAAATCATTCTTCTTCGGTGTGTGTACAGTTTTAGCTTAATGATAAATGCTCTCATGGTAAAAAATAGCCAAAATAATTATAATCCTCTGCCAAAATTTGGGAGAGATGCTCCTTGGTTGTGGCGTCCAAATTTCCGAGATGTAGGTTCAGCCCTCTCAGCTATTTATCTGTTAGAAAATGAAATGAATCAGCGTTATACAAGGCTTAAAAGTGCGAATGTCTTGAATGTTGATAACTACAACCAAATAGGGTCTGAACCAATACATCGCATTGCTATAGTTTTCAGTAATAGTACTGATTTGAGTGGAGAAAAAGAGCAGAAATCCTTATTTGAATCGACCTGTCAACGGATATGTGCAATGGGGAAAGCTGTGGGAATCCACTTGATTTTAGAGCGTATTTAGGGTTCATTTCCCAAAAAAGAGCGATCGCAAACCCGAATATTTAGATCAATTATAGTGAGATGTTATGGTTTATCTCAGCCGAAAAATGGAGTTTACTAGTGTTAGATTCTTTGCTTGAAGTCTTAAATAGTGATAGTAGATTACAAATTGGCACAGTTGTACTATTGTCTTTTCTCACTGGTGGCTTATTTTTCTCTATGTCGGGTTTGCATAGCGTGATTGTGAAACAACCGCTACTGAATCGTTTGATTTCTCTACGTGAAAGAAGTGCTTATCAAAAAATTTTGAAGCCTTATGAGGAATGGCTAGGGATTATCTTTGCTCTTTTAGCTGCTGATATATTTGCTATTTTATTACCAGAATCTAATTGGTCTAGGTTGCTCGAAATTCCAGTGGGATTAGCTTTAACAATTACTGGTAGTTGGTTAGCTTCTCAACTTTTCAAGCAATTTTTTGATTTTTATCTGTTAGATGCAGCAATCAAAAGCGGTCGCAAAGTTAATAGTGAGTTATTAATTCTGACTAAGTTACTTGCGAATGTAACTATTGTAGTTGTAGCGACGCTGCTTTTTGCTCAAACTCATCAAATCAATCTTTTTGGATTAGTAGCAAGTTTAGGAATTGGTGGTTTAGCAATAGCTTTTGCTGCTCAGAAGATATTAGAACAGGTATTAGGTGGTATTGTTATTTATCTTGATCGTCCGTTTGTGATTGATGATTATATTGGCTTACCAGATGGAACTTTTGGTCGAGTTGAATCAGTGGGTTTACGCTCTACCAAAATTCGGACTTCCGGTAAAGGAACACTGATGATTGTTCCTAATAGTTCACTCACCCAAGTTAATATTGAAAATTTTACGGGTGCTAAAAAAGTAATGGCAATTACTTATTTAAACTTCTATCGTGCTGTCAAGAATGAAGAACGAGCTTTGATTCGACAGGTTATCCTTGAAAGTACCGTTGATATATTTGGAATTGATACCCGCAGTACTGATGTGAGTTTTAGAGATTTACCATCAAATCTACAAACAGCAGAAAGAACACAAGCACAGATTACCTTTTTTATCTTAGGTTCTGGTGAAGTTTCAATGGGATTACGACGTCAACTTCTTGATATTGCTAGTCAGAGTATTACCCGACGATTGCAAGAATATGGTATAGAATTTGATATTGAAGAACCAACTGTTTATGTTGATTCTCCTATTACAATTTAAAACCTATTCTATGAAAATTTCGGAAACTGTTAACAGTATTATTCAGCTTGGAGAAATCGCTCAACCTGTATTTATTCAAATCGGGATATTTCTATTCTTTATACTTTTGTCTTTTGTAGTAGGAAGATATACACCTTTATTTATCAGGTTGTTTCTGCGGCAATTCTTCCCGCAACAATTAACGACAATTTATGAAAAATTAATTCATCCGATTAGAAACTTAGTTAAAATTGCAGGAACCTTCATATTAGTCTCTTTTTCATTAAATTGGATTAAAGAGTATCAACTAGTATTTAATTTTATTAAACCTTTTATTGACTTGGCAGTCATTATTAGTATTGCTTGGTTAGCTTCCCGTTTATTTCGCCAATTTATCCTGGTTTATGGAATAGATTTACTCCGCAAGTTTGGTCGGGAAGTTGATGAGCTACTATTAGTATTTGAAACTTTAGCAAATGTAATTATTGGCTTCTTTGCTGTGCTAGCTTTTGCTAAAAATAGATTCGATTTAATTGGCTTGGTAACTGGCTTAGGAATTGCAGGGGTTGCATTTGCTTTTGCTGCTCAAAAAACTTTAGAGCAACTGTTGGGAACTATCGTATTGTACTTAGATCGCCCCTTTGTTCCCGGAGAATATATTCGTTTACAACGTTCTCAACAAATTTCAGAAGGTTTATTTGGTCGTGTTGAATCGATAGGTTTACGCTCTACCAAGATTCGTACAGCAGCAAAAAGTACTCTTTTTATTGTACCAAATTCTATTTTGGCGAATTTAGAAATTGAAAACGTTACTAGAGGCAAGAAAGTAATGGTCTTGCTGTACATCGAATTTCAGAAGCTTTTAGAAGAGCGAGAAAAAGCATTGGTGCAGCAAGTTATTACTGAAAGTACTAATTCCTTATTTGGAATTGACCCAGGAAGTACTAATATTACTTTGACAGATGATTCGGAAAATCAGATAACTCATGCTAGGGTAACATTTTTTATATTGGGTTCGAGTGAAAATTCAATTCAACTCAGAAAGCGGTTATTAGAATTAGCGAATAATAAAATTACTAAATACCTTCTCAATTATGGAATTAAATTTACGATGCAAGAACCCACTATCTATGTAGAATCACCTGTGACACTCTAAGAATCCAGTTTGGTTTATGAACTTATCAGTTGATTCAGGAAACTCTTGATTCTTCTACAAACTTAAACTCTTTACGCAGTGCTGTAGAGTAATTATTCAAAGCAATCTGATTAATTTTTGCTTCTTTTGGTGCATCCATCCAATATCGAATAGCCTTGTTTTTTGGTAATTAGGTATTGAGCATGGTCAAAAAATAACCAAGTATCACCAATTACCGATTACCGATTACCAAAAGCTCCCTCTCATTCCCTCTCTAAAGGAAGTTGTTTGACTGAAAAATAATTAACTAGACTGAATTCAGTCAATTCATAATTAGCATACCGGGAGAAAGAGGATGAAAGCAGTTGTCATTCATCGGTATGGTTCTGCTGATGTGTTGCAATATGAAGATGTAGCACCACCAACAATCAAGGCTGACGAATTACTTGTGAAAGTTCACGCCAGTTGTATTAATCCTGCTGATTGGAAAATTCGCAAGGGAATGTTGAAAATTGTGACAGGTAATAAATTCCCAATGATTCTGGGATTTGATTTAGCAGGTGAAGTCGTGGAAGTTGGTTCTAATGTCACACGCTTCACAATAGGAGATTCAATCTATGGCACTCTAAAACCACCAAATGGAGGTGCTTACGCAGAGTTTGTAGCAGTTCCAGAAAATTGTACTGCTCTCAAACCCACAAACATCAGCTATGCAGAAGCAGCTTCTGTACCCATCGCTGGACTGACTGCTTTACAAGGACTGCGAGATCAAGGCAACATTAAACCAGGACAAGCTGTTTTAATCAATGGTGCTTCTGGTGGTGTGGGTATTTTCGCGGTACAAATTGCCAAGATACTGGGTGCAGAAGTGAGTGGTGTTTGCAGTACGAAAAATCTAGAGTTTGTCAAATCTTTAGGAGCAGATCGCGTCATTGATTACACGCAGCAAGATTTTACTCAAGATCCAGTGCAATACGATATTATTTTTGATGCAGTTGGAAAGCAGTCTTTTTTTGATTGCAAAAAAGTACTAAAGCCTAACGGAATTTACCTTACTACGCTACCCACCCCGGAAAATATTCTACCGGGAATTGTGACAATGATTATTCCTGGGAAAAAAGCCAAATTGGTGCTGGAATCGCCCAAAGCTCAAGATTTAATTTATCTGAAAGAATTGATAGAAGCGGGTAAACTCCGTATTGTGATTGATCGCACCTATTCCCTCCAAGAATTAGCCGCAGCTCATACTTATAGCGAAAGTGAACATGCTGTAGGGAAAATTGCGATCGCTGTAATCTAAAAGTGACCAGTTATTCAATAGGGTGCGTTATGGTGGAACGCCTAACGCACCACCTATTTAGACGTAAAATAGAAGTAGAAGTATTTTGAAACAAATTATTTAATTAGTTAGTCAGATAATTAATAATTATTATTTTCAGAAAGAATGTTCAATAGAACCAACCCATAACAGAAGTTGATTTTACACTTACTCCAGAAATTTTTCTGCTGGAGACTAAAGCAATGAAATTAAATTTTCTCAAATCAAAACGCATTTTCTCGGTGAGTTTATTTTCCTCTGCCATACTTGTTTCTCCGCTTTCTAGTCTGGCTATAACTGTCCAAGAAGTCCCTAATCCTCGACAGAAAAATGGTGGTTGGGTAACTGATATGGCAGGGATTCTCAGCGATCGCACAGAAATCCAAATCAATCAGATGATTTCGGAATTAGAGGCGAAAAATGGCACGGAAATGGCAGTGGTGACAGTGAAAGAAACTGCACCTGCAAGTACTCCCAAAAAATTTGCCACAGAACTGTTTAACAATTGGGGAATCGGCAAGAAAGGACAAGACAATGGTGTTTTGTTTTTGATTTCAGTAGGCGATCGCCGCGTGGAAATTGAGACTGGTTATGGTATTGAAGCAATTTTGCCTGATGCTAAAGTCGGCAATATTATCGATACCCAAATCATCCCACAATTTAAAAAGGGGGATTTTCAAGGTGGAACACTGGCGGGAACAAAAGCGCTACTAGTCGTTTTAAACTCTGAGCGAACATCCTCTGAGAATCAGACAACAACTCCAAATCAGATCGTAACTCCCAATCAGAAAACTTCGCCGAATGCACAAGCAAATTCTGATGGCAATACTCCTTGGGGAATACTTGCCATTGGTGGAATGATGGTACTGGTAGTCGGAACAGGGGTTTTTCTGGTAATTCCTCGGAAAATCTTAATTGCACCAGAAGGACGTACACGCAAAAGTAAGGGAAATTACATTTTTTTGTGTGCTGATTGCCAACAACCGATGGCAAAAGTAGACGCAACTACAGTTGATTCCTTTCTCAGCAAACCAGAAAAAACAGCACAAAAACTTGGTAGTGTCAAATTTGAAGGTTGGAGATGTGGCAATTGTAGCCATAAACTAACTGGTAATGGCTTCCATATTGTTGCCCAAGAATCTCATTCATCTCGATTTCAGAAATGTCCTCATTGTCAAGAGTTGACTGTCACCCGTACTCAAACGACTGTTAGACCAGCTACAGAATATAATTCTGGCAAACGACTAATTATCGATGACTGCCATAGTTGTGCTTATCGCTACGAAAAAGAGGAAATAATTCCTCGCTTACCACCCCCTCCTCCACCCCCTCCTCCCACTAATTATGGTGGTGGTAATTACAGTGGCGGTGGTGGTGGTAGCTTTGGTGGTGGAAGTAGCGGCGGTGGTGGTGCTGGTGGTAACTGGTGAATAATATGAACAATCCACAGAAGAAAATTCCTGAAGAAATTGCGCCGGAGGTGCTAGAGTTAGCCTCGCGTTACTACGCCAATCACACCCAAACTTATTCGGTTTCAGAATTGGTAGCAGCAGGAAAGGAAGCTGATATTCCCGCCGAGTTTATTGAGCAAGCTATCCAAGATGTGCAAGCAAAGCATAAAAAGCAGCAAGAAGAACAAAAGCGATTAGTGCATCTGCGCCAAAGACTATTGCTAGCTGGTGCGGGAATAGTAGCAGCATTGACTATTTGGTATGGCTGGACTTACAACTCACTTCAAAGCAGTAACACTAAAGTTGATGCAGCTTGGGCGCAAGTCGAAAATCAACTTCAACGACGTGCTGATCTAATTCCCAACCTTGTGAATGTGACAAAAGCCTATGCTAAACAGGAAAAAGAGTTAGTCTCTTTATTGGTGCGATCGCGTCAGGCTTATTTACAAGCAACTACTCCTAATCAAAAAGCTGCTGCAACAGTACAAATCAATCAAGCAATTGATCGTTTCGGTGATTATGCAGTTGCTAATCCCCAATTGCAATCAAGCCAATTATTTACCAATCTTCAGTACGAGTTAACGGGTACTGAAAATCGCCTCGCTGTCGAGCGGATGCGCTACAACCAAGCGGTGCAAACATATAATCAAAAAGTTCAAAGTTTTCCCAACTCACTGGTTGCTAATACTTTTGGTTTTGAGAAAAAAGAATTTTTTCAAGCCACAAATACCGAGGTTCCCAACGTTCTCACCGAATAAATCGTCATACACGAGCTTCATCAGGCAGTCCCAGTGAAAAAATTTTACCGCCAAACATGAAAATAGGACTCGTCCTATACCCCTATACCCTTACACCCCCATACCCAATTTTAGTCTCTTATCCCTAACCTAAGCCCCCCTGCTGTGATCCTAGCCTGACTAACTCACTGATCAGCCCAAGCTTAATAATGAATTTATGCCAAATTCTGGCGTCGTTCAGTGCTACTCTTGAAAATGACATAGCTTAATTTTTAAGTCTCTTACGACCCGATCTGAAATATAGCTTCAATCATAGACTCAGCATGGTCACCACAGCAGAAAAAACAAACATTGGTTACATTACCCAAATCATTGGGCCGGTTGTAGACGTAAAATTCCCTAGCGGAAAAATGCCACCAATCTACAACGCTTTGCAAGTCTCTGGTACTAACGAGGCTGGACAGAAAATCGCAATTACTTGCGAAGTACAGCAACTGCTTGGTGACAACCAGGTGCGGGCTGTGGCGATGACTTCCACCGACGGCTTAGTACGTGGTATGGAAGCTGTTGATACTGGCGCTCCCATTAGTGTACCCGTTGGTAAAGCCACCCTGGGTCGGATATTCAACGTCCTGGGCGAACCTGTAGATAATCAAGGGCCTGTCAACAGCGAAGAGAAGTTACCCATCCACCGCGCTGCTCCCAAACTCACCGAACTGGAAACCAAACCTTCCGTGTTTGAAACTGGGATTAAAGTTGTTGACCTGCTGACTCCCTACCGTCGTGGCGGTAAGATTGGTCTGTTCGGTGGTGCAGGCGTCGGCAAAACCGTGATCATGATGGAGTTGATTAACAACATCGCGACTCAACACGGTGGTGTATCTGTATTCGCCGGTGTGGGTGAACGCACTCGTGAGGGCAATGACCTCTACAATGAAATGATCGAATCTGGGGTGATCAACAAAGAAAACCTCAACGAATCTAAAATTGCTCTCGTTTACGGTCAGATGAACGAACCACCCGGAGCAAGAATGCGTGTCGGTCTGTCTGGTTTGACCATGGCAGAATACTTCCGAGATGTGAACAAGCAAGACGTACTGTTGTTTATCGATAATATCTTCCGTTTCGTACAAGCTGGTTCCGAAGTATCAGCGCTGTTAGGACGGATGCCGTCTGCGGTAGGATATCAGCCGACATTGGGTACAGATGTGGGTGAACTGCAAGAGCGCATCACCTCCACCAACGAAGGTTCTATCACCTCTATCCAAGCTGTGTACGTACCTGCGGATGACTTGACTGACCCCGCACCTGCCACTACCTTTGCTCACTTGGATGGAACCACTGTATTGTCTCGTGGTTTAGCAGCTAAGGGAATTTATCCGGCGGTAGATCCTCTGGGTTCCACTTCCACCATGTTGCAGCCCAATGTAGTTGGTGATGAACACTACAACACCGCTCGTGCTGTCCAATCAACCCTACAACGTTACAAAGAACTGCAAGACATTATTGCCATCCTTGGTTTGGATGAATTGTCTGAAGATGACCGTCTGATTGTTGCACGAGCTCGCAAAATCGAGCGCTTCTTGTCTCAGCCGTTCTTCGTCGCCGAAGTATTCACCGGTTCTCCTGGTAAATATGTGAAGTTGGAAGACACGATCAAAGGCTTCAACATGATTCTGTCTGGTGAGTTGGATGAACTACCAGAACAAGCATTCTACATGGTCGGTAGCATTGACGAAGCCGTTGCTAAAGCTGAAAAACTTAAAGGCTAATCTTCAGTGAACAGTTATCAGTGAACAGTTGTCACTCTCATCTTGATAACTGTTCGCTGATAGTTCATGACAGATAACTGATAACTGATAACTGATAACTGAACATATGCCATTAACCGTTCGTGTAATTTCCCCAGACAAAACAATCTGGGATGCTCCTGCTGAAGAAGTAATTTTGCCCAGCACCACTGGTCAGCTAGGTATCCTCACCGGACACGCACCATTATTAACTGCCTTGGATACTGGTGTAATGCGAGTACGTCCTAGTAAAAATCAAGGCTGGACACCCATTGCTCTTCTCGGTGGATTTGCCGAAGTTGAAGAAGATGAAGTGACCATTCTGGTCAATGGTGCAGAACGTGGCGACAAAATTGACCTTGAGGAAGCTCGTGCTGCTTTTAACGATGCACAAACCCGCTTAGGTCAAGTTAAAGAAGGCGATCGCCAAGCTCAAATCCAAGCTAACCAAGCCTTTAAACGCGCCCGCGCTCGTTTTCAAGCTGCTGGTGGTATGGTATAATTAAAAACCCGGTTTCTAGAAGAGACCGGGTTTTTAGTAAGTATTAAATTTTATAATAATTAATGTAAGCTCAATGTAAAATTTTTACTCTGATTCTAAATGGCTGTGGTTCTTATTTCATAATACCTATAAGAATCAAAGCCATTTTTATTTGAGTATGGAAGATTACCAAGCAGCCTTTCTAGATCGTCAGATTGACACTGAAACATTAGACCCATCCGAAAACTCACAAGCCAATACATGCAAGGATTTGAGACCAGTCCTTGCAGATTCTGTTTCAACATTAAAATCAGGGTTTGATACAGTTACTGATAGTTTAGAGCGGGAAGATAC
>JAESGT010000014.1_pt1 | contig 90676 bp, 79 predicted proteins | sample 9266261 | NCBI WGS metagenome assembly JAESGT01 (sample SAMN15741584, study PRJNA653494) | algae metagenome | isolation source: Pelatocladus maniniholoensis HA4357-MV3 and co-occurring heterotrophs from... | place: USA: Maniniholo cave near Haena, Hawaii | collected 2009-07-28 | reverse complement strand
TCTTCGTCACACAGGTTTATTTCTAAATGCGGGTTTACTGAATATTTATGTGTATTATTATTTACTTCTACTCAGGAATCACCATGTAATCTCTTGCGCTACATTTTGAAGTGCGGAATGTGGGTTGTAAAATTGGCAATGTAGAACGAAAGTTTATTTTCTTTGCAGCGTATAGTTTCTGTCTGCTACCCCTTGTATTATTTTGCAAAAAAAGGATAAACAATAATCATCTACAATTCATAACCAAAATTGTATAATTTCGGGCTGACAACGAAGTTTCAAAAACATAGAATATAGCTCATAAGCTATCTCATTACAAACTTTATCAGTGGTTATTCTTGACCACTGAATAATATTTCCTAGGATAAAAATTACTAATTTTTATCCAGAAACTTGGTATGGAATTTTTAGTTTATCACCGATAAACTACAGTGTTCTCTAAGTATAGGTATCACTGACTTAAATGTTAGTTGGGAGGGAAAATTGAAACTGAGGCTCGGCTTTATCATACTAGGGATTATTTTAATTTCCTTTGCACAATCAAATAAACTTACTTGTACTCGTACTGAAAAGCAGGGATCATGTAAGTTAGTACGTTCCGGTTTTTTATGGTCGGAAGAAAAAGAATTGCCAGTGAATAAATTACGAGGTGCTAAATTTTATAGCCCCAAGAACGACGAATCATCTAAAGTCGTGATCAATACTAGTAACAGCGAAGTGTCATTTTCTTCCTTTACAAGTTACGCTAATGAAAATCAGCAGCGAGCGATCGCATCCCAAATCAATAACTTTGTCAGAAACAGCGAACAGTCATCTTTGCAGGTCGAGCAAAATGACACATGGTGGATTGTAATTGGATTTATCAGTCTTGCTGTTGGTGTGTATCCCTTGCTAAAACCAAAATCTTAACTCAAAGTAGCCAACATGAACTACGTACGCAATAACATATAAAAATTCTGGCGTTGCTGAATGCGGTATGAATCTGAATGTAGAGACACGATATATCGTGTCTCTACAAAGATTTTGGCATTATGCAAAATCATTTTCATACATGAAATCAGCAATACCAAAATTCTTTGTGTCTTGGTATCTTAGTGGTTTAATAGTTTCTTACCACCAAGGCACAAAGTCACCAAGTATTTTCAAGTTAGGTTCAGTCATCAGTCATCATTTGATAACTGATAACTGAATATTTAGTATTTTTTTAAAACGCCTGGTTCTTTCTGTATAGGCAAGACATCTAAAGTATCAGATTGAGAACAATATTTTAAGTCTTCATGACACTCCAGACGTAATAAACGTTTGCCATGACTGGCATGATGGAATAATTCTAATAAATTATCTTGCCACTGAGAATAAAGGGCGATCGCATTGATAACTTCATCATTACCTGCAATTTCATCAGCTGATAAGTTAGTTGTTTGTAAGATAGCATGAGCGATCGCACCTGCACAGGCAGTATCTTCTAGAGAAAAACTACCTTCCCAACCAGAACCAACAATCCAAACTGTTTCTGGTTGCTTTTCTAAAACAAATTTCACCACTGCACCACGGTTGATAAATGCTGCTGCAATCACAGTTTTAGCGTCTTGGATTCGTTGTAAAGTCCTAGTACCATTAGTAGTACTGATAAATAAGCGCTTTCCTTCTACTGTGTGTGGAGTACAATCAAGAGGAGAATTACCCAAATCGAAGTCAGGAACTTTGGCTCCGCCACGTTCTCCAGCTCGTAGTCGTTTTTCGATTGGCCAAGATTCACTAACTTGTATAAGTTGATCTAAATCGCTGAACACCTGGACTGCTTCACCACCAGCAGCCAAAACTGTTGCCATTGTAGTAGTGGCTCGCAGTACGTCAACTGCGATCGCACATTCTGGCACTTTATCCACTGGAGTCGATTCCGGAGTATGGTAAATGAATAGCTTCACGCGTTGAGTTACACCTGATTTGAGACTGCCGATATCACATTCACTCTAGTTTTTTGTGCTTTGTCAAGTCAATGGCTAACTCTCAATCAAAAACCTGCCGCACTGCAACCATATAACGGAAGATGTATTCTACCAACTCAATATAGTTACGAGCTTCTACTGAGGAAGAACCCCAGACTGTGACACCGTGATCACGGATAAGTAGGGTTGGTAATTGTGGGGTTGTCTTGCTAAATCTTGCTTTGATTTCATTCGCAATCTGTTGTACGTGTAAATGATTAGCAAATATAGGTATAACGCAATCAGGGTTTTCTTTCCATACCCCAAGTCCTTTGAGCATTTCTAGTGGTGGTAAAGGTAAAGAATCTGTCTTTACAAACCGAGAAACCAGATTTGCTTCTATCGAGTGGATATGATAGCAACTTTTGGATTCCGGAAAAAGATCATAAATAACCTGGTGAATAGCAGTCTCAGCACTAGGTTTAGAGTCTTCTGTGGGTTGTTCTACCCTCCCATCTGGATAAATCCGTACAAAGTCATCGATGACTAATTCTCCTTTCGACTTGCCGCTAGCGGTAATCCAGAAGCTACTATCAGATAGACGTGCTGAGAGATTACCTGCTGTTCCCAGCATCCAACCCTGTTGGTAAAAGTGACGGGCGGCGTTAATTAACTCCAGACGAGCATCATTTAGGGTTGGGCTGTTCATTGTCCTAGACAGAATTCCATAATTGTGCTAGTTTGTCGCGCACTTCTATAAAGTCTTGCCAGAGAATGTAGGGTTTTTGATTTTTTTCTAAATAATAGGCTAGGCGATCGCGAGCAAAAATTATCGGTGTTGCTAACGCCATATTTAAATCAGTAATCGAATCACCAATAGCTATTTTCTCATCTGCTGGATACTTTTCCATCACTTGCACTTTTGCAACTAATTCTGTCCCGCCTTCAAACTCAGAATTTACCTGCAAGTACTCACTAGTTATATCAATATCAACCGCGTGGATCGCATGAATTCGTGGTAATAGTTCTTCTAAAACAACTTCCACCATACCCCGCAGTCCGCCAGAAACTACGACCAAAGGTACTTCCTGTGTATCCAAAAAATCTAGTAATTCTGTAAACCCCGAACGAATAGGTTGTTTACGAGTAAATTCCAAAATTTCGGGGTAACGGGAAGCAGGAATTGATTCTAAAATCCGCTTGACTCCTTCCCGTAATGTTAATCGCTGTGCGTACATTTCTGGTATCAATTGGGCAGAAAGCTGAGGCGAAAAATGCTTCAGCACTGCCACAAAGGTTTCTGATACCGTAATAGTACCGTCAAAGTCGCAAAAAACGATACGTTTCATTTTCTAAGCAACGACCTGACGCTTGTGAATTGGTGTACCTGTATACTGAGGAACCCAACCTTCTGTGTTGGTGAAATAACGTACTGCTTTCACTCGCCGCTCTGATGTGAGATAAAACCAGTGTTCTGTCCCAGCAGGCACATTGATATATTCTTGTGGTTGTACCGTCAATTCTACCTGACTACCATCGGGACGGACAAAGCCAAAAATACCTTCTCCCGCCACTACGTAACGCACTTCATCATCTGCATGAGTATGAATCTTGTCAAACGTTGCTAGCAGTTCATTCAAGTTGGGAGTTTCTGGATGAAGAACAATTAAGTCACGGGATTGATAGCCTGCTGTTTGTTGCAACTCGTCAAAATATTGATCTAAAGCGACTAATACTTGTTCTTTTTCGTCTTCGTTAAGACTATCTTTTGTTAATAGTTCGTGTAATTGGGGATCTTCTCCTACAGACCAATAATCGAGTTGAATATTAAGGGATGCTAATTCGCGAGAAATATTTTTGAGGTCAGTATATACTTTGCCGTCTTCTAATTTTAATCTCGCCATAGTTTACCTCCTGCATGAGATATTATACGCTAATTCTAGTGGCTCAGAGAGATATTCTTAAATCAATTCGGAATTCGGAAGTTACAAAGTTTTAGGATTCGACTTTTTAATTATTTTCTAATTTCTTGACCTCAGACTTATTGTATTTACCTGGATATTTCTTGTGAAAATAATTTTCCATCACTTGTAATGCCATCGGCCCTGCCACACTACCACCACCACCACCGGAATGTTCTGCAAATGTGACAACCAAAATTTCTGGTTTATCTGCTGGAGCATAACCACCAAACCATGCATGATTGGCTTTGACACCATGACGTAACCAAGCTTCAGCAGTTCCTGTTTTACCAGCGACAGGAGGAAGAGTTGGAACATTTAGCGCTTTCCCTGTACCTTCACTTACTACCTGACGTAGTCCATCTTGAAGAACTTGGACTGTGGAGGGTTTTATATTGACTGGTTCACGCCAACTTTTTGCTTGCTTGTTGTCTTCAAGTAAATGCGGTTGAACTCTATAACCACCATTAGCAGGTACAGCAAACATGACACCGACTTGCAGAGGTGTGGCGAGTAGCGCTCCTTGACCAATTGACATATTTACAGAATCGCCTACAGTCCAAGGCATTTTCCAGGTTTTCTGTTTCCACGTTTCATCTGGAACAAAACCTTTTGATTCCTCTGAGGTGAATTCAAATCCGGTTTTTTTGCCAAAACCATATTTACGTGTCCATTCAATTAAAGTAGGGCCACCAAGTCTCGCACCAATTTGGTAGAAAAAGGTATCGCTACTCATGGCGATCGCTCGTGCAAATCCTACTGATCCAAATCCCGCATGATTCCACTCATTAAAGCGAGTACCGCCAAAGTTGAGAGAACCATAGGTTGCTAGCACCGTACCTGGAGAAAATTCACCCGACTCTAATCCCGCAGTAGTGGTGACAATTTTAAATGTACTTGCTGGAGGGTAGGCTCTCAAAGCGCGATTGAGTAAGGGATGGTCTGCACCTAACAAGATTTGTTGTAATTCTTTTTGAGAAGCTTTTGGTTTAGAGAAAACATTGGGGTCAAAGGTGGGATGAGACACCATTGCTAAGACAGCGCCGTTGTGAGGATTCATGGCGATGATAGTACCATTGCGATCGCCTAAAGCTTTTTCTGCTGCTATTTGCAAATCCGCATCTAAGGTCAAACGCAGATCCTCACCAGCTTTTACCTGTTTTTGTCCTATAATCCGCAATGGACGACCACTACCATCTACTTCCAATTGCTGACCACCCCATTCACCCCGAAGCAAGTTCTCATAAGCTTTTTCTACTCCCATTTGACCAATTACATCTCTGAGACGGTAGCCTTCGTCTCTCTTTTGTTCTAATTGTTCACGAGTCAGTTCACGAGTATAACCCAATACATGAGCAAATTCTTTGCCATGTGGATAATAACGAACTGCATCCGTATGTATTTCTACTTTACTTAGTTCGCTTTCATACTCTTTTAAGGCAGTAATTTCATCTAAGCTTAAATCGCGTTTAATCCGTACTAGTCCTGAATAATTAGGGTCTTTCTCTGCTTCTTCGAGTTTCTTTTCTATTTCATTTAGCGGAATGTTAAGAATCTCAGATAAACGCGTTCCTATTTTTGACCAAGAATCATTTTTCTTGTGAGCCATCGGCCACAAATATACAGAATGAGGATAGCGCGTAGTAGCTAAAAGCTTGCCATTTCGGTCAAAAATATTACCTCTTTCTGGTTGTTTGTGTAAAAGCCGAATTCGATTAGACTCGGCTCGTTCTCGCAGAGAAGGGCCTTGAACAATTTGCAAATACACTAACCGCGCCAGAATACCTTTTGTCAACAACAAGGTAAACACAATCAAAAATATAGACTGGATACCTCGTCCAACGGTACGTGATTGTTTATGATTGCTTGCTAGAGGAGATTGTAATAGGGACATACTAATAAATTTTAATTTATTTTGGTATAGAATAAACCGAATACGACTTCAGTATGGAAGTCAATAAACTATATTAATTTGTTTAGTTACAAAAAGATAAGGTTAATTGATTACTTTTGACAAATGTTATAGAACATCTTTGTTTCCAAGTCCCTGATGCTTGATCAGACAATTTGAGATTTTAGATTACTTTTCCTTGAAGTCGCGATCGCCTCTATGAAAAATGGGATTGACTCCATTTATGTCATCTGCGAGATTGTAGCCTGGGAAGAATTATTGGTCAAATTAGAAATGATCGATAGAATTTGAGCCTTGATATTAGTAAGGTAATACAGATATAAAAATATAATAGACAACATGAGTGACGGCAAAAATTATCAAGTGTTTAATCCTCCCAAAAATAGAAATTTCCCTCTCAGTTTATCTATAATATTTATACTTATAATATTAATTTTTATTTCTCAGGATACTGCGAGTCTGATTCCGATATTAGGATTTCATGGAGTAATTACTAATCAAAACTCTGTTACTCACATTGTTCAAGATAGAATACATTATTCACGAAAAGACTTAGAAAAAATTTTAGAATATTTAATTATTAATGATTACTGGTTTTTAAGTTCACAAGATTTATATAATATTTTATCAAGTCAAAATCCAAATATTTCTCAGATATTAAAAAAAAGAAAGCCCATCATGCTTTCTTTTGATGATGGATATAAAACAGTATATACAAATTTGCTGCCTATCTTAAAACGACTAGAAAAAAAATATAGTAAGAAAGTAAAAGTAGTTTTATTTATAAATCCAGGGACTTTAGCGAATAAAAATAGTATTAATTCTCCTAATTTAGGATGTGAAGAATTAAGAGAAGGCTTACAACAAGGTTTCTACGATATTCAATCTCATGGGTTAAATCATAAAGACTTAACAAAACTGAGCGATAAAAAATTGATTCAGGAATTATTGCAATCTCAGAATGAACTGAGAAAATGCACCCATGATTTAGACCCAGAGCAAAAAGTAGCTTCGCATTTTGCCTATCCTTTTGGTGCTTATAATCCAAGAGTAAAAAAATATGTAGCCAAATATTATTTATCTGGTTATTTGTATAATAATCAACTTTTGAATCGCAATCTTTTGAAAAATTACTATGAAATATCTCGATTAACAGTTAATCGACAAGAATCAGTGATAAGATTGATTGAAAAATTCGATACAAAGTTTAATCAAAAATCAATAAAACTTTTATCTATAAAAGAGAAGCCAGAAAAAACAACATTCAAATAATAGTATCTTTATCAAATTTCAATTTATATGTTAACAGTGACCAGTTTCATTTGATCACTGATAACTGAGTAACTGATAACTGATTAAGGTACTTCAATCGAAATCAAAGTATTCTCCGGTAGATAATTGCAAAAACGACCTTCATCTGCAAACGCTAAAATTAGGTGCAGTGTATAATCTGGTGGGACTTGCAAATCAGCCCAAGGTACTGCAATTTCTAAACAACGGTCTAAAGCAACTTGACCCCGGCTAGTACGAGAATACCATTGATAATCTTCCCCTGCTTCTTGAAATTGAAGCGATTGGGTCAACAAATTGATTTCTAAATGATGATGAAAAAGATAATTAACTGGCGCGACATCTGGAACTTCCGCTAAGGGAACAGGGCTATTGTGCATTGTTCTGTCAGGATAAAACCACAGCAAATTCAATTCTGGTGGTAAATCCTGTCCTGGTTGAGTTCCTGTTTTTAAGTCTAGCCTCAGATAAAAATTCAAGTGATCCACTCCATACCACAGGCGTTGAACAACGCTGCTGTTGTGCATAGTTCCGCGTGAACCACCGATTTCGATACGTCCAGCTTTATCCCAGTCTTGTTCATCTCCCTTACCATCGATGCTGGGATGAATAAAGCTTTCTGGGCGATGATCCATGCGTGCGGCGTGGACTTCTACGGGGTGACGTAAGTAAGCAGGTATGGGTTCATTTAAAGCTTGGTAAATGCTGCACAGATGTTCTCGAAATAATTGATCGAAAATGGCATCTTGGTTAGAAGAATGGCCTTCACCAAACCACCAAAACCAATCAGAACCTTCTGCTGCGTACAATGCTTCCCAAGCTACTGGGTTATTTTCTTCGGTTGCTTCTGGATGATTTGCTAAAGTAGCCCGTGCGTGAGTCAAGTAGTCCCAAGCACGATTTTTGGCAGGATCGCCGATCCAAGTAGTAAAACTACCATCTACCCAAGAACCACTGTGTAGTTTGTTTGCGGGAATAGTTGCTGTTGGTGGATACTGTTCGAGAAATTCTGAGACAGTGACGAGTTTGAGATGTGGTTCTCGTTCTAAGTTTGCATACAAAGATTCTAAGAAAGGTTTACCATCTTGGGAATAAAATTCCCAGCAGTTTTCACCGTCCAAAGCAATGGTGACTAACCAAGGTTGTTCACTTTGGTGTTCTCTTTGCATTCTGGCGATCGCTTGCAGGTGTCCCACCAAGTCAGCTGCTGCTTGCTTAGGTGTCATGGAACCATAGGTAAAGCCAATTAAATCTGATAATCTGTGGTCACGAAAGACGATCGCCAAATCACCCGCAGGAGTTTCTAGGCGATATGGTCGATACAATAAATCTGGTTGTTGGACATTTCCCGCGCCGTCACGGTGGAAAAAGTGCCGCAGTGTCCATCCCAAGACAGCTTCATCTGAGCAAATCCACTTAAAACCTTGTTTGCTAATATACGGTAAAACTTCGGGACTAACTGATTGTTCCGATGGCCATAAACCACGAGGTTCTTGTCCAAACCTATCTATATATAAATCCCAAGCTTTTTGTAAATGTCGGGGAATATCTTCTGCCCACTGAAATCTATAGTGGGGCAGAGTCATATTTGGTACAGCAACTCTTCCGGAATCTGTATCGGCAAGTAAGGGTAAAATCGGATGAGTATAGGGCGAAGTTAATACTTCAATTTGCCCTGTTTCTTGCATTTTCCGGTGCTGTGGGATAATGCGAGCAATAATATCTCGTTGTTTGGAATAAATGCGCTGGCGATCGCTTAAAGTAAAATTTCGACCTTGTTTTAACCAAGCATCAATTTCTGGATCTTCCCAAAACAAAGGATCAATCCAAGCCAGATTGTGCCAAGCTAATAAATCACTATAATCTTGTGTTTGCCAATTTGCTAAACACCAAGCTTCTCCTTTTTCTTGCTTTTGGCTATACAACTCACTGTAGCGGGGATGAGGATCAATCATCGTATGATGATTGGCGTCAAAAAAGTGCTGGATGATAAATTCTTGTTGTTGCTGAGTTAGTTGTTCTGTGGGTGTCAGACTAGCTTCTAGGTAAGGATCAAAAGCTGTACCTGAGATATAATCTTCTAACTGCAAGATCAGCGATGGTACTAAATTCACCGCTTGATGTAATTTAGGATACTTTTCTAACAACAGTACTAAATCCAGATAATCTTTTGTACCGTGCAGACGCACCCAAGGCAAGCGGTAATGCTGGGAGAAAGAAAGCGAAACACTGCTGCGAGATTTATACAGTGGCTGATGTTGATGCCAGATAAAAGCGATGTACAGGGGATGAGACATAGGCTTAGTTGGGGATCGGGGATCGGGGATCAGGGATCAGGGATCAGGCATCGGACATCGGGGATTGGGGAAGGTAGGGGTCCCCTGGAGGGGATAAGGGGTAATGGGGATTGGGCATGGGAAAATTATCAGTATCTCAATTACCCATTACCCATTACCCATTCCTAAATAATTTGTTCTACTTCTGCAATTTCGGGAATCATTTCTTTGAGACGACGTTCAATACCCATTCTCAAGGTCATTGTGGAACTTGGGCAAGAACCACAAGCGCCTTGTAAACGCAGTTTCACAATGGGACCGTCGAGTTCTACAAGTTCTACGTTACCACCATCAGATATCAGATAAGGACGCATTTCATCCAATACAGTTTCTACGTTGTCAGGAGTCAGTTCCATTTTTTCAGACCTCTTTTATGAACAGAAAATATTTATTTTCTATATTTGTTAACTACATCCTAGTACAAGGAGGGTGTGGGAAGTCAGAAGAGGGATTGGGGATCAGGGATCGGGGACAAGGGAACGGGGAACAAAGGAGCAGGGAGGACGCGCGGAGAATAATAACTAATCCCCAATCCCCATTACCCCTTATCCCCTCCAGGGGACCCCTACCTTCCCCAATCCCCAATCCCCATTGACCAACTACTAACCAAGAACAATATTTGAGTAATTAAATTCAGTGTTGGTAGTATTTTTGTTATCTATATACTCTTGCACAACTTGCTTGGTCATGATGTAGTAGTTGCCTATTTTCTCATAGGTATCTTCAAACTTCAAAATGCTGGTGACTGTGTTGGTTTGGGTGTTGCGGAAAGTGGCATCATAGCAAGTGGGAATATAGCCTTCACCTGTATCCAAACTTTTATAAGTATCAATTACAAAAGCCATACGACCCATGACCCGGTTGACTTGACAAACTTGCTTGTTCTGGATTTTATAAATAGAATCCATCGACTCACCTTTGACCAGAATTTCTACTGCATTGGTATTGTCTGTTTCACCTAAAACAAACTCGTTATTGCCGTGAGATTCTTCAAAAGGATTACGTTGGCGGTGAGTGACCATATCCTGTAATTGGGTGTAAATACCTTCTGCCACTTGCTGATCAGTGACTCCCGTAACCTCTATACTCATGTCGTGGTTAATGTGAATCTGACCTGTATAAATCTCCGCACCCTGCACTACTTTTACATCTGCACTATAACCAGGAAAATTTGTGTCCCAAGTGTAACGGCTTTCGTAAGCAGTCTGGAATAACTCGCGGGCTTTGTTTGGAGCTGTCATACCACCACATTGACTTCACTTTTCTCAGTTTAATCTAGTGTGATTAGTCATTTGTCATTTGTCATTTGTCATTTGTCATTTGTGAAAAGTTTTTTACTAATGACCAGTGACCAGTGACCAGTGACTAAATAACTATTCTTGTGAACTACTTTCACTTGAGGAAACCATGACAGGTTGTTGATATAGTGGCACATTGAAAGTTACTGTGGAGCCAAGTCCTTCACCCAAACTATAAAAATGGACTTCTCCACCCATAGCCTCTACAAGTTTTTGAGAGATAACTAGTCCTAGACCTGTACCACCATATTGACGAGTACGAGAACCATCTACTTGTGAAAATAGTTGAAACAGTTTGTCTTGTTGATCTAGAGAAACGCCAATACCAGTATCTGCCACTCGCACTTTTACCATGCCGGGGAATTCTTGGTCTTGAAATATGACTTTTTTACGAACTACATCGGCGTTGACGGTGACACCACCTTCTTGGGTAAATTTAATGGCATTGCCAACTAAGTTCAGCATTACTTGTTTGAGGCGTTGATAGTCACCATGAACAAGAATATCATCTGATGTATCTGGCAAATACATCTGGAAGCTCAACTTTCTTTGTTCTGCTTGCAGGCGCATAAAGTTACCTACGTCACTGAAGAGTTCTGCAAGACTTACTGGTACTAATTCCAGTTCCATTCTGCCTGCTTCGATTTTGGCAAAGTCTAAGATGTCACTGATAACATCAAGCAGGTGTAGTGATGATTTATGAGCCTCCAGAATAAATTGCTTTTGTTCCTCTGGATCGTCAGCCATTCCGTCCAAAATCAATTTCAAAAAGCCAATTATACCATTGAGTGGCGTTCTAATTTCATGGGAAACATTAGCGAGAAACTCACTTTTGAGGCGAGAAGCTTCTTCTGCTTCTTGGCTTGCGGCTGCTAATTCTTGATACAAAGTTGCATGAGCGATCGCTGTACCTAACTGATCTGCCACTTCTTTTGCTAGTTCAAATTCTGTGGCTGTCATACCGTAACATTTATCACACACAGTCACAGCAATCAATCCGTTCGGCTGATTTTGATAGCAGGTTGCTACTACCAACATTGTTTCCTGCTCAAAGAGTGGATGTTTCGGATTCTGTTCTAAAATTGGTTCTAAGGTTGTCAAAGCTCTAGCAAATGCTGGCTCGCAAGCGATATCCACTTCTAATCCCAATACAGAGTTTAATGCTGGCTGGTGATACTCTGCTATGACCTTGAGCTTGTTATTTGATGGTTTATATGGACAGATAATCGAACGCTTTAGTTGTAGCAGTTCACCTAAACTGTCAACAGTTTGTTGCCAAATCACATCTAAGTTAAGAGTGCGGCGAATATTTCTGGTAATTTGGGTGACTAATTGTTGATGTTGTCGCGAACGTAAGACTAATTCTAATTCTGTGGCGCTTTGTTTTCTCACGTCAATTGCTGTTTCGCTGACTGTGGCTTGTAGTAGTCGTCCCATGACCAAAACAGCGATCGCGGGATTACCCAATGTCGGCAAAATTGGACTAATGATTAACTCCAACTCAATCAAATGCTCTTGATAGCGAAACCAGCATTGACATTTTTCTGGCACCAAAGTTGTGAGTATGCGCTGCAACTGTTCTAAGTAAGCAACTCTATCTACTGGAACAAAAACCACATCGACTTTGGCATCAACAACTATTTGCTGAGGATCAATACCGAACCTTTGGCAATATTGCCAATCAAAGGAAAGATACCGCCCTGTGCCATCTTGCGTGTACACTAACTCTGCTCTTAAATTGGCTGATGAGCCATTAGTGTTACTGGTAATCGTTTCCAGATGCTCAGACACAGAATTCGGCTGTTGGGAATTAGCAGCAATACTCATGACTCGAGTTGGATAGACAAATGGCAACCCAAAAATTTTTTTTGCTGAAGCTGCTTATAGCTTGGCATAAATTTTTACAGCTTTAGCACTTTTGATTAGTAATTTTTTGGCTGAGAACAGACAATTTAAGAAAATCTACACCTTTTAATCCTCGCTAAACAGTTATTTTCATTACCTAATTTTGTTAGGTATAAATAATTATCTAATTTAAAAGGTTAAAAAGCTCACGTATTCAGCTTTCTAGCCTTTTAGCTTGAAAAAGGGTGTAAGGGTGTAAGAAAAATTTTTTTCGTAGTTGGCGGTGAATATCACTTCATTGGGACTGCCTAATTCTACTAATCATTCCATTCGCCTCGTGGTGGTACTGGCATCCGCCGGGGAGTGCGTGTGAGTTCATCATCTCTGGGAACTTCACCTCGCAACCACTGACGAATTGCCACTTCAATTACTTTACTGGGGTCGTTGGTTAAATGGCGAATTTGCTCCACCAACTCGGAGTCTAGACGAACTGCTATTTCTACCTTATCGGTTGGAGATTCTTCCGCATCGGTAATTTTATCTTTCATATTCATAGTTAATATACTCTCAATTCGTTTGTCAAAGGCTTTGTGAAAAGCTTTTTTCGGCTCCGGACGATTGTGATTTACAATCTAGCTTTTGTTGTCTGCATTTTGCAGTTCTAGATGTTTATTGTACGCTCCCAACCGATCAATACCAGATGCTATAGATAGACCTTCATATTTTGTCAATGTTAGTGGTTGGGGATTGGGGAACAGGAAACAGAGATTCCCCCTTGTCTGTCTTCCCAATGCGTGAATTTTGTACGCCCTTGGCGTTCCCGAAGGGTATTTTGAATTTTGAATTGTTTTGTCTCGCACCGTCTGAGCGAAGAAACCATTAAAATACGTTAAGTATATTGCTGTTTAACCTTGGTTGCTGCTAAAGCAAAAAAGTATTATGACTGACGTTCCCGCAGCTCGTATTCGGAATTTTTGTATTATTGCTCACATTGATCACGGCAAATCTACGCTTGCTGACCGCTTGCTGCAAGTCACTGGCACGGTGGACAACCGACTCATGAAAGAACAGTTCCTCGACAATATGGATCTGGAACGGGAGCGCGGCATTACCATCAAGCTGCAAGCAGCTCGGATGAACTACACGGCCAAAGATGGTGAGCAGTACGTATTGAATTTAATTGATACCCCCGGCCATGTGGATTTTTCTTATGAAGTGTCTCGAAGTCTAGCAGCTTGCGAAGGCGCATTGTTGGTAGTAGATGCTTCCCAAGGTGTAGAAGCACAAACCTTGGCAAATGTTTATTTGGCACTAGAACATAACCTAGAAATTATCCCGGTGTTGAATAAAATTGACTTACCGGGAGCAGAACCAGATAGAGTAATTGGAGAAATCGAAGAAATTATCGGCTTGGATTGTAGTGGTGCGATTCTGGCTTCTGCCAAAGAGGGAATTGGTGTTGATGAAATTTTAGAAGCGATCGTAGAGCGTGTTCCACCACCACGAAATACAGTAAATGAATCTTTAAGGGCATTGATTTTTGATAGCTACTATGATAGCTACCGGGGTGTGATTGTATATTTCCGGGTGATGGATGGAAATTTGAAGAAAGGCGATCGCATCTACTTAATGGCGTCTGGTAAGGAATACGAAATTGATGAGTTAGGTGTACTTTCTCCCACCCAAAAGCAAGTTGCTGACTTACACGCCGGAGAGGTAGGTTACTTGGCAGCTGCGATTAAAGCTGTGGCTGATGCCCGTGTCGGTGATACTATTACCCTAACAAACGCTAAGGCTGTTGATCCTTTATCTGGGTACAAAGAAGCAAATCCGATGGTATTCTGTGGCATGTTTCCCATTGATGCAGATCAATTTGAAGATTTGCGGGAAGCATTAGAGAAGCTGAAACTCAATGACGCAGCGCTGCACTACGAACCAGAAACTTCCAGCGCCATGGGTTTTGGTTTCCGTTGCGGTTTTCTGGGATTGCTGCACATGGAAATTGTGCAAGAACGCCTAGAACGAGAATACAATCTAGACTTAATTATTACTGCCCCCTCAGTAGTTTACCGAGTTACCACCATTAAAGGCGAAGTACTCTACATCGATAACCCTAGTCATTTACCCTCTCCCAACGAACGGGAAAAAATAGAAGAACCCTACGTCAAAGTAGAAATGATTACACCAGAAATTTATGTCGGTACTCTGATGGAGTTATCACAAAACCGACGTGGTGTATTTAAAGATATGAAGTATCTCACCCAAGGACGTACAACGCTGACTTACGAATTACCTTTAGCAGAAGTCGTCACTGACTTTTTTGATCAGATGAAATCGCGATCGCGTGGTTATGCGAGTATGGAATATAACCTGATTGGCTACCGTGAAAATCCTTTGGTGAAGTTGGATATCATGATCAACGGCGAGCCAGTTGATTCTTTAGCAATGATTGTCCACCGTGATAAAGCTTATGGTGTTGGGCGATCGATGGCTGAGAAGTTAAAAGAACTCATCCCTCGTCATCAATTCAAAGTACCAATTCAAGCTTCTATTGGTAGTAAAGTTATCGCCAGCGAACACATTCCCGCCTTACGAAAAGACGTACTTGCTAAGTGCTATGGTGGTGACATCAGTCGGAAGAAAAAACTGTTACAGAAGCAAGCTAAAGGTAAAAAACGGATGAAAGCTGTGGGTACAGTTGATGTTCCGCAAGAAGCTTTTATGGCGGTGCTGCGTTTGGATCAGCAGTAATCTACCAAATTTTTCTACCGCTAATACCATTTCACGTTAATTACGATACATATAAATTTGTAGAGACGCGAAATTTCGTGTCTCTACATCACCCAAATAAAAAACCAACCCCTTTGTGAACAGCAAATTTACTGGGGGTTGGGTTGAAATTTCGTCAAACTCACCTAAATTTACAACTACAAGGTTGTAGGTAAATCTCCTGATGGCGAAACTCCTCTGTGGCTACTTGGCTCACCAAATCTGCCAGCATCTGCCTCTTTCACAAATCCACTGTAGGCTTCCATTCCGTGTTCGCCGATGTCTAGACCTTCTATCTCTTCTTCACGAGTGACTCTGATACCTAAAGTAGCCTTAAGTACCAAGAAGAAGATTGTACTAAGAAGAACGGTCATACCGCCTACGGAAACAACACCAAGTAGCTGGGTGAAGAACTGACCTAAGCCACCACCTGCAAATAGACCTTTAGCTGGGCCAAGTCCCTCACCATACCAGGAATAAACACCAGGACCAACAGCAAACAGACCAACTGCTAGAGTTCCCCAAATACCGCAGACTAGGTGTACCGATATAGCTCCCACAGGGTCATCGATTTTGATTTTGTCAAAAAAGGTGACAGCGAAAACAACGATCACTCCAGCAATTAAACCAATGAAGAAAGAGTAGCCTATGGTGACGTAAGCACAAGGTGCAGTAACAGCAACCAAGCCAGCCAAAACACCATTGATAATCATTGACAAGTCTGGCTTACCCAGGTATAGCCAAGCTGTGATTGTAGCAGCAATACCACCGACAGCACCTGCCATGTTAGTAGTCAAGGCAATGTGGGTGATCGCACCGGGATCAGCAGCCATTACGGAACCAGGGTTAAATCCAAACCAGCCCAACCACAAAATCAAACAGCCCAAGGTGGCTATACTCATGTTGTGACCAGGAATGGCTACAGTTTGTCCATCTTGATATTTACCAAGACGAGGCCCAAGCAATGCGGCTCCCATTAAAGCAGCCCAACCACCAACGGAGTGAACCACTGTCGAACCAGCAAAATCCCAAAAACCTCTGTCTGCTAACCAGCCAGCACCCCAAATCCAGTGTCCGGTGATCGCGTAGGAAACACCGACAAGTAAGAGGCTGAAAATGAGAAAGTCAACAAACTTAATGCGTTCAGCTACAGCACCAGACACAATTGTTGCTGCGGTTCCGGCAAAGACTAGCTGGAATAAAAATTTAGCAGCTAGGGGAACACCAGTCCAACTGAGAGCGTTAAATACTCCTTTGTAAGCGTCTCCTGTTGCAGGACTGTTATCAGCCCCTTGCAAGAAAAATCCATTCAAGCCAATAAAGTCATTCCCATTGCCAAACATCAAACCAAAACCAATTGCCCAAAAAGCAACGGTGGCAAGAGCAAATACAATGAGATTTTTGGCGAGAACATTCACAGCGTTTTTCTGACGGCAAAAGCCAGTTTCTAACATACCGAAACCAGCGTTCATGAAAAACACTAAAAAAGCTGCGATCGCTACCCATAAAGTGTCAATTGCAACCTTTAATTCGGCTGTGGTAGGGCCAGCAGCAGCAGGTGTTTCTTGGGCAACTGCTACATAACCCCAACCCAATACAATTAAACAAGCTAAGGGAATACAAGCTTGCCAACTGGGAGACAAGCGCTTGATTACCCATAAAAATTGACTGAAAATTGAGTTTGATTGTGCTTTGTTGACGTTCCAGTTTGTTGACTGTCGCCTATGTTTTGCTGTCGATTTTTTTTTGTTCTTCAACATCATGCTCTAAACCGTCGTTAACTGAGAAAAATACGTTAAGCAGAAAGAGCGCTCTCCCAAAGCTAAACAAGTGCTTTTTTATATTTTGGTTATTACACAAGTTTCTCTTAAAACTTGCAGATTCTCAATGCTTTACCAGCTGTCTTTGATAAATATGAGAATCAAATAACCGAATTTATATTCAAGAGGTAGCAACTAAACTTTGGTCATACTACGAACATTCTTAAGAAAGTATTATTATGTAGTTTCATCAATAGTCAAGTATCCTTCACTGACTCTTTATTTTTTGTGTTCAAAGAAAATAGAATTTGTTTATATAAGCATAATTTTGTCAAAAAATTTCATTTAAAATGACAGTAACAATGAACAATATTTTTGTTAAATTTACTCAATCTACCGTAAACTTTAGCTCACCAAACTTTAAAGAAGTTTAAATATTTGCCTCAACAATTAACCCAAATAAAATCAAGAGACTGATTCTGATACCTGTCATTTTTGTCATTTTTTTAACAGAACTTACACTTATAACTTGTAAAAAAAATGCTATGAACTATAGCTACACAGTATATTTACAGATGGCATAAAATCAAAGCTATAAAACATTTGTGTGGATATTACGAAATCAATTATTTCGTTAGATAGTGTATTTTTAAACTTAAGTTTCTAAAAATCTGTAACATTAAATACAATTTATTTTGATTGCTCCACCGCTACATATGTCAATTTCCGTCTTAGAGCTTGGATTATTTAGCTGTATCAATCTTGATCTTAAGCTAGACCAAAAGCTTGAAGAAATATAAAAAAATTTTAACCTGTTTATGAAAATGAATATTTTTCTTAACTGATATCTTGCACCAACCCCGTATCCCGCCTCAGAATCAATTCTGAGGCTCAAAGACTTTCTTAGTCAGATTTATCTGACTTTAGCTATTAGCCAATAAATTTATTGATTGGCGGGATGAAAAGCTGATGCAAGATAAGAGCTTCCGATTTTATTTTTTGACGCAACGTATCAATTCAAACTTAGTATAAAAAATAATTACATCTGTTTTAAATACTGCTGATATCCAATTTGCTCAAGTTTAGCTTGCTTTGTCATTACCGAATCGGACAAATTTTGACGATATTTTTGGATTTTTTCTTGCAATTTCGGCTGTTGAGTAGCAAGAATTTGTACTGCTAAAAGTCCAGCATTTGTAGCATTACCAATTGCTACTGTCGCGACAGGAATTCCCGCAGGCATTTGTACAATAGAATACAAAGAATCGACTCCTTGTAAATGACGGCTAGGTACAGGAACACCAATCACAGGTAGCACAGTTAAAGATGCAACCATACCAGGGAGATGAGCCGCACCACCTGCACCAGCAATAATTACCTTAATACCCCGTTCATGAGCAGACTGGGCATATTCCACCATTCGTTCTGGGGTACGATGAGCGCTGACGATCGCAACTTCAACCGCAACACCAAAATCTTCACAAACAGCGATCGCACCTTGCATGGTAGGCAAATCGGAATCACTGCCCATAATAATACCGACAAGAGATTGAGTCATGGGATTGGGGATTGGGGATTTTTGTTTTGACTTTTATCTTCTCTAACCTTTAGCCTTTAGTCTCTGCTTTCTTTGGTAGAGATTATCATCTCATTGATCTACGTAATTTGTGATTCACCCTAAAATCTAACTCAGAAATAATTGTAAATTCCGATGCCCAATCCTCAATCTCCGATTCCCGATCCCCGTCCTATAGATATTATTAACGCACGAGTGCCTGGTTACAAAGATTTGCAGATGATTGTTGTAAATTACCAAGGCGTAATTGTACAAATCTTGCCAATGGGTATAGTCTTTAAAAGACTTCCACCACCCGATTTGCAAGTGTTGGATATTGCAGGTGATTGGGTTTCGCTCGGTGGTGTTGATTTACAAATTAACGGGGCGTTAGGTTTAGCATTTCCGGAGTTAAAAACAGAAAATTCTGATTTATTGCCAAAAATATGCGAATTTTTGTGGAATGCAGGAGTAGATGCTTTTTTGCCAACTTTGGTGACTACTTCAGTAGAAAATATTCAGCGATCGCTAGCGGTTATTGCTGAGTTTATGGCAACTTTCCCCGTATCTCCAATTTTCGGAGTCCATCTAGAGGGGCCATTTTTAAATTTTAACAAGCGCGGCGCACACCCAGCTGAGTACTTGTTGTCTTTGACAATCGATGAAGTCAAACGGGTGTTAGGAGATTATGCTGATATTGTCAAAGTTATTACTCTGGCGCCAGAGTTAGATACAACGGGTGAAGTAATTCCTTATTTATGTTCAAATGGCATCACTGTCAGTTTAGGACATTCACAAGCGACAGCAACAAAAGCACAACAAGCTTTTAAATTGGGTGCAACGATGGTGACTCATGCTTTTAATGCTATGCCACCATTACACCATCGTGAACCAGGATTATTAGGTGCAGCAATTACTCATCCTGAAGTGATGTGTGGTTTTATTGCTGATGGACAACATGTTACACCTACAATGCTCGATATATTACTGCGTGCTAGTCATTATGATCAAGGACTTTTTCTAGTCAGCGATGCTTTGTCACCTTTGGGCTTACCCGATGGGATTTATCCTTGGGATACTCGACAAATAGAAGTGAAAGACGGTACAGCACGACTACCAGATGGGACTTTATCAGGGACAACTTTACCTTTGCTGCTCGGAGTGCAAAACTTGGTGAAGTGGGGAATATGTGATATGGAAGTGGCGATCGCCCTTGCTACGGATGCACCCAGAAAAGCGATCGGTCTATCAGCAAGTATAATTGGTGCTTCTGCTACCCAATTATTGCGCTGGCAATTTGATCAAGCAACTAAAAAACTAACTTGGAAAAGATTACTCAGCAATTAGTTCGTCAAATGATAACAGATAACTGAATAACTGATAACTGATAGATGTTACTTTTAACGATTGGGTACTCTTCGATAACTGAATTTCATGAACGCAGCCGACGATAAAACCATTGTTAAAGAATATTTCAATTCCACAGGCTTTGATCGCTGGAGACGTATATATGGCGATGGCGAAGTCAACAAAGTCCAGCTAGATATCCGCAATGGACATCAGCAAACCGTAGATAAGGTAATCGGCTGGCTAAAAGCAGATGATAATTTAGCAGGATTATCTATCTGTGATGCTGGGTGCGGTGTGGGTAGTCTCAGCATTCCTTTAGCAGAAGCAGGCGCAAAAATATATGCCAGTGACATTTCTGAGAAAATGGTAGAAGAAGGCAAACAAAGAGCTTCTCAAACCTTAGCAAATCCAGAAAATCTGACTTTTGCAGTTCAAGATCTAGAAACTCTCAGTGGTAACTACCATACGGTGATTTGCTTGGATGTTCTGATCCACTATCCCCAAGAAAAAGCAGATGCAATGATTTCTCATCTTTGTTCTTTAGCACAGTCGCGAGTAATTCTCAGTTTTGCTCCCAAAACCTGTGCTTTGACTATCCTCAAGAAAATTGGGAGTTTCTTTCCGGGGCCAAGTAAAGCGACTCGTGCTTATTTACACCGCGAAGCTGACGTTCTAAAGATCCTTGAGAAAAACGGCTTTGTTGTGCAACGAGAGTCAATGACACGTACTCGTTTTTATTTCTCCCGCCTACTGGAAGCTAATCGTAAGTAACGCTAAGATCGCGACAAGATGTAGTCATATCTTGTCGCGTGATTATTGGCAGTTTAGTTTTTAGCTTACCAGCTGTAGCATATGGGAAATGACTGGTATGGAGTTTGCGTAAACAACACCAAAAGTTATTAAGCGATCGCCTCCAATCTACCTTTTATCATCTGCTCGAAGAAAATGGCAGTACAATTTTCCTATTATCTTTAGGACTAGCTCTTTCAAAGTGTAATGTATTTTTCTTGGTGTTTTAGTGTCTTAGTGGTGAAATATTTCTAACTAGATAATTTATTTTGTACGACTACTTAAAAATTGCTGTTATTTTGCTTAGGAGTAATTATGAAAACTGGTGAAAAATTGGCTGCGGGCTGGTTGCTAACTCTGGGATTTATGTTTTTAACTTTATCAGTATCAGCAGCAATAGATAAATATAATATGCTCAAACCTATATCTCCAGCTTCTGATGATCAAGCAATAGATATTAGGAATAGAGAAGCTTTGGCTGCACTTGATGTGACTGCGAAACAAGGTTTAATATTTGGTGTTCCTACGCTTGCTTTAGGTGGATGGTTAGCAATAGGATTATTTCGTCAAAGTCGGCGAGATAAAAAAGCTTTGGAACAACAGGTTAGTGAACATTTGCAATCAACTTTTTATCAGATGTTACAACAAAATAATGGACAGATAACTCTTTTAAAATTTGCGATGCAATCTCAGCTACCTGCACCAGTCGCAAGACAATATCTTGATGAACAAGCCAAAGTTTTTAATGCTAATTATAAAATTAGTGAAGAGGGGGGAATTTCCTATCATTTTGACCTTTAGAGAATTGATTGGGAAACTACATGACGCAAATATTTTTAAGTTTGGCAGCTATTTTAGGTGGTTTATCTGTAGCTGCGGGGGCTTTTGCTTCTCATGCTCTACGAGAAAGACTTAGTGAGCGATCGCTTTTAATTTTTGAAACAGGCGCTCGCTACCAAATGTATCATGCTTTGGCATTATTAGCTGTAGCAATATTATTACTTAATATCAAATCTCCTCCACCTAGTTTAATAGCAAGTGGGTGGTTGTTTGTTATTGGCATTGCAATTTTTTCCGGCAGTTTATATGCCCTGAGTTTAACAGGTGTTAAGTATTTAGGAGCAATCACACCGCTAGGAGGAGCAGCTTTTATCGCTGGTTGGTGTGCTTTGGCTTTTGCTGCTTGGAATCTGAAGTAGTAGGGGATTGGGGATTAATTTAGCAGCAAAGGCGTGATCCATGTGTTATGTATGAGTTGTTGATTTTTGATTCTCTCGTTGTGTGCGAGAGAATCGATGGGGTTCTAAGTTGAAAAATAAGGTTGATGTTAAATAGACATCTCCAGAAATTAATTATGCGTTACCTGAAATCCTTGTAGAGACGCGAAATTACCCTGGGGGATCTTGCTACGCGTCTCTACATTCTTTTTCACCAGATGTCTAATGAACTTCAAAAAATCTAACTTATTGAAGCAAAACACAAAATTTTGTGTAGTTTTATATATTTAAATCTCCGAAAATGCGATCGCTTCAACACAATTTATTTCTTATATGTAAAGTCTAAGTATCTAGATATTAATAATACTACTGAATAACCTAAGAGAAAAACTATCAAAAAAGTTATAAAATATACGATTTTTCTATATAACAAGGCTTAATTTTGTTTTGTTTGCAAGGAAGAATACTAAGGATATTAAGTTAATTATTAAGCGTATCTTTACATTATTTATTAGCGGCTTGATATTTGAGTGTCATAAATATACTCTTTTTTCTTCAAACTTAAAATTAATAGATTTGCAGCAATAATGAATACTGATAATATATTTTTGGCACTAATGTTGAATTTGGTATCAAATTATTTGCGCGATCGCCTGTAGGTAGCAGAATGAAAATAGATCTAAACAACTATTATCAATGGGGAGGTTGTCTGAAGGTTGATGCACCTAGCTATGTTGAGCGAACAGCAGATAAAGAACTCTTAGATAGATTGAAACTAGGAGAATATTGTTATGTGTTGAATGCTATTGAGATGGGTAAATCTAGCTTAATGATTCGCACAAAAAAGAAGCTAGAACAAGAGGGATTTGCTTGCGCTGCTATTAGTCTAAAAAGTCTGAGTCAAGATTGTAGTCATCCTGATGATTGGTATCAAGCATTATTTGACGATTTAGTAAAAAATTTCTATTTTTCGGAAAAGCTTAACAGTGTAAAGTGGTGGAAACAACAACACACTTCACCTTTGACTAAGCTACTGGCTTTTGTGGAAAAATTTTTATTAGTTGATGTAAATCACACTAGAATAGTGATTTTGTTTGATGAAATCGATGCTATTTTTAGATTAAATTTTATAGTTGATGATTTTTTTGCTTTTATTCAATATTGTTATCAAGGTCGTGCAGAAAATTCAGCTTACAACTATCTTAATTTTGCTTTATTTGGAGTAGCACAATTATCTCTACTCAAGACTAACTTAAATATAATTGCTAGGACAATTGATTTAACTGCTTTTCAGCTTTCGGAGACGAAACCTTTAGCCTATGGTTTATGGTTAGCTAAAAAAGCTAAACGCACAAAAAATGTTCTGAAAGAAATTTTAAATTGGACTAATGGTCAACCCTATCTTACCCAAAGAATTTGCGATCTGGTTGTTAAATCTAAATCCTATATTCAAAGAGGCGAAGAAGTAGATAAAGTTAAGTATTTAGTGAAAACACGTGTAATAGAAGATTGGAAAACAAAAGATACATGTAGACATTTAGACAATATTCTAATTTATTTACTTCAAAATAATTCAACTAAATTTCGACGGCTATCTTTGTATCAAAAAGTTTTACAACAGGAAGATTTAGAAACCAATAACTTAGACCAGATTTCTGAACTAATAGAATTAACAATGGCGGGATTAATAGTGAAAACTCAAGAAAATTTGAGAATAGGAAATCGAATTTATCAATATATTTTTGACGAAGATTTCGTTATCAAGAATTTAGCAGACGTATCTCTACTTTATAGAGAAAAATTTTCAAATTGGTTAGTTTCTCAAGAACAAGATCAATCTCAACTTTTATATGGACAGGAATTAGAAAAAGTTTGGAAATGGGCAAAATATAAAAACTTAAATAAACAAGAGCATGATTTTTTGTTAAAAAGTCAATTATTTGACGCTACCACAAAAGTACGACTATGCAGTATTGATAATTATGAATCTGTCGTGAAAGCAGTTTTTGTATGGACTAGAGGACAAAAAAAGCTAAATGACTTAATTTTTGATCTAGCTAAGTTTAATCAGCTTCCATCTGTGGGGAGTGAAGTAGTCTGGGTTGATAACTTAGTGCGATCGCAGATTTTAGATAAATGGCCAATCCACGTAAAAAATCACTCTATTGCAGAATTCCACAATCAGCTGTTATTAGTTTACATAGGCAAATTAAAGATGCTTGCAGTCAACGATCACTCAGATATTGCTGAAGTTTTCAGAGAATGGATACCAGAATTAGAGAAAAAAACTAGCTGTCTTTATAGTCATCTCATCGAAGTCATACTTTTATGGACAAAACCTCATCCTGTTCTTGTGGAAACACTTTGTCAGCTCATATGTGAAGATCAAAGTCCTATCCCCCTCAATCATGAAGCAGAATACATCCAGCAACTCGTGCAAAACCAGTGGATTAGTCAATGGGAAACTCAAGTAGATACGCAACCGATTAGAGAAACACGCGATCGCCTACTTAAAAACCCCAATTGCGAACCATTTCGGCTACTAATCCGGTATCGGCAAATTCTAAAGAACGAAGTAGTACTAGAAGATATTCATCTAGAAGATGAAGAACTGCTAAAAATCAAGCTAGTAAGCAAAATTAATGGTAGTTTAAGAGTTGCAAATTTGACATATGAGGCGATTTTTAATCTTATCTGGGTTGATCAATCCATAACAAATATCTCACGGCCCTATCATACACAAAAATTTATTGATTGGCTAGATTCTCGGCACAAAGAAAAATCACAATTGCTTGTGGGAGAAGAACTGGAAAAAACTAAAATTTGGGCAGATTTAAATAAACAATTATTAACAGAACAAGAACGAGATTTTATTACTTGGAGTATTATAGCAAATTTTTAAGGATTAATTATGGTAAATGAGCAAGATAAAGAAGATGTTTATAACTATATTAAAAGTATTATTTCAGAACTCGATGAAAAAGCGGATAGACCAAATGTTGTGATTGAAGAAGTTTTAGCTTGGACTTATTTTCAGAAATATCTAACTAAAATTATTTTTGAATTTCTTATCGAATCATCGGAATTTTTTATTTCTAATGGAAAAGAAAGCGAAATAATTAGCAACCTCATTTATAACCGATTAATTAAAGATTGGGAATTTCAAGAAGCATCAGCGCATTTCAGACAGATTCAAAATGAAATTTTCAATAGTAAACAACCTAGAATTTTATTGGAATTATATCAGAAAATTCTACATGAAGAATACGTTTCTATTAATGATAATTCACTACAACAGAAATTATTAGCCTCTGGGATGGTAACAATAGAAGCAGGAAAACTGAGAGTAGCTAACCGCATTTATAAGCAAATATTTAATCAAAATTGGATTGACAAAAATTTGCATACAAATCAACAGGAATTGTCAAATCCTCATAGAGGTGATGAATTACCGTCACAAAATAATGCAATACAAGATAATGATCGAAGACCTTCAGAAGTAGCACGAGTGTTTGCATATTTGTTTATTATCATACTTGGTATTAGCTTTATTAGTTTATTATTGTTTTTGATTTTGAAATCTTCCCAATCTTCACCATTATCCAACTCGGCTAGAACTATAAATGCATGTCAAAAATTTTCCTATGAACTTGATGAAGCTTTGAAAAAACCTCAAAACAGACTAAATATCATCAAAAAAGGTTTATTGTGGAGACAAGAACAAGGTATTAGTTTAAATGAACAATGTGAAGACTTTAGGAAAAACTTAGAAAAAGCAGGAATTACTCCATCTGATCTAGAGAATAAATTGAATCAAGTCTTACGCCAAGAAGCACAAACCAAAATCGATGCTAATCAATTAGAAGAAGCAGTAGATATTTTATGTAAGATTACCGATGAGTATGAATATATGGATGATTTAAAAAGTATATTTCAACGTTGGGAATCAACAAGAGGAGGTAGAATTCAAAACAAAATCAATCAAGTAAAATCTTCTTGTCCTGCTGCTCAATATTAAGAGAAATCAAAAAAATAAATTTAGGACTTACGCAACTGGCATATTATTTTAAGTTCGTAGTGAGGACTTTAGTCCTCAAAATAAGGGCTTCAGCCCTTACTACAAGCAAAAAATTTCATTTTTTGTGACACTTGCCTAAGTCCTAAAATTATCAAATTCCATATGAAGATGCATAGAAAGAACCCCCCTTTCATCCCCCCTTGCCAAGGGGTGTGGGAGGTTGGGAGGGGTTAAAATAATGTGCAGCTTTACAGAGAATTGGTATTAGCGGTATATTGAAAAAATGGGCATACTCCCTTTCTTGCCCCCTTGTTTCCCAATATAATCTCTTCTACAGTTTGTAGAAAAAACCATCGCTACCTACTTTTTCTTCCCTTGCTGATACTCTAATTCCTTTTCTTGCTAACGTAATTATTTTTATCCACCAATTTCCTCGAATTATGACTGGTTGGTTGCGTGTAGCTGCATTTTCCCAACCATATAAAAATAAACCAATAGCTATCCAAATCGCTAAACTTAAAATCAATGTTACGCTGCAAACAATTAACCAACCGAGTAATTGATAGCCTGTCTGGACAAAAGGATTATTGTGAAAGAAAGGGTGGGTATTATATACAAGAGATTCTGGTTGACTAAAAAGACCAACAGCAATAGTTCCCCAAGCGCCACAAAAAAGATGAACAGGAATTGCACCTGCTGGATCATCAATTTTCAGTTTTTCTAAAAATTTTCCTCCTATAACAACAACAAATCCACTAATAAAACCGATGAAAGCTCCTCTTGTCATATCTACATAAGCAGAAGAGGCTGTAACTCCTACTAAACCTCCTAGAATACCATTGATGATGGAAGACAGACTTGGTTTTCCAATAATAGCTGGACTACAGATAATCGCCATAGTTCCACCTGTTGCACCTGCAATTGTAGTTGTGGCGACAATGTGAGGTACATATTCTAAATTGGTTGTTGAACCACCATTAAAACCTAGCCATCCCATCCACAAAATTAGACAAGCCAGAGTTGCATAACCAAGGTTACTAGGGCGAGTAAAAGCTTCTTGGGAAATATTTGGTGGAGCTTTTTCTTGAGAATTTTGATTGAGTTCAATATCTTGGCGCGGATCGTAGTTGAAACGACCCCAGCGTGGTTTAAGTAACCAAGCTCCCACCAAAGCAGCTGTTCCACCCACGCTGTGAACAACCGTTGAACCAGCAAAATCTCTAAACTTGAAAACTTCTTTCAACCAGCCATAATGTCCCCAAATCCAATGACCAGTGAAAGGATACAAAAGTCCAACCAAGAAAAAGCTGAACAGAAAAAATGCCCAAAATTTAACACGTTCAGCAACTGCTCCAGAGACAATTGTGGCAGCAGTTCCAGCAAAAACTAACTGAAAGAAAAATAAAGCTGCAAAGGAGTGATTTGGCCAATCAGTTTGTAAACAGCTAAATCCTTCAGGAAAAGCCAAATCATTAGAAGTTTGGGGAAATTGTAGTTCAAAGGGAAAATCTATGCGACCAAAAAAACTAAATAAGTTTGGATTAGCTTCTCCAGGACATTCATAATATCCATCCCCATACATCAATCCAAAACCAAAGAGCCAATAAGCTAATGTAGCTGAACAAAAAACAACAAGGTTTTTTGCTAAGACATTAGTGGCGTTGTTGTGTCTACAGAAGCCAGTTTCTAAAAGAGCAAACCCAGCATTCATAAAAAAGACTAAAGCACCTGCAATTAATAACCACAGAGAGCTTAATTCTTGTTGTGTGCTGGGAGCTTGCGCCATTGCAACTTTCATCCAAACCAACACTATGATTATCGCTAAAGGTATGTTGAGGTAGAAAAACCTCAAAAATTGGCTTCTGTTATACTTAAAGCCCAGAAGTCTTCTTTTAGACATGAGATTCTTATTCAATTGGCAAAATTATTGTAAATTTGGTTATTTTACACGCTATTTACGATTACACATATAATTAGGATCACTACTTTGACAGGAATTTTACCTAGACAGAAGCGAGATTTTCTGATGGGAAACGAAAATAGCAACGTCTGTTATCTATACCCCATGACATATTGCTGTAAAGTTTGATGAAAAATTAAACAGGTAACAGCAAAAACAAAAGTATGCTAATTTTTTAACCAAACAATTTCCAATAACCATCAAAAATTCTTATTGTTTTGTAAACAAAACAATAATTTTTCTGAGAAACAGCTTGTTGAAATATGGGTGATTATGTATTCTTTGGTTGTAAGTGAAGTAGCCGGATAAACAATTAACCATTAACCAAGACTAAATATCTATCTAAAGGAAGATTTCTTTATTTTGTAGAAAGCATCATTTTAAGCAAAAAGTATAGTTAAATCCAAGGTTGGTGCAATTAGCAGACAAGACGTAATAAATAGTGCTTGTAGTTTTTATAAAATCGGTTTTCGTCATAGAGTAAGACAAAGACCGCAGCTGTTTACCCAACCATCTCAGTGATGAAAAACGCCCAGCAGCTTGCTGTAGGCTAATTTCTGTTCATAGCTTTAGGAAACTAATCTTCTTTCGTAAAAGTCTGGTTTCAAAATGGGTAACAGCAACAGCCCCTACCAGCCCGATCATCTATGCTAAAAGTTATGCACTCTGCCGCCAATTTACCCACTCCTACCCCCCAGTGGGAGGATTTAATTAAGCTTCCAGCCCCGAATACAACTCAATGGGAAAACATTAAAACCCAATTAGATTTGGTGCTGTTGGCATTAGAAACATTGACTGGCATTGGCTCCGAGGCCATGCTTTCAGCGGCTATTAATCTGAATTTAGAGTCAAGAGTGCCAGACCGTGTAGCGCTATGGCGACTACGCCAGTCAAACCCGCTACGCAAAGGTCAAGGAGGGCGAAAAAAGCTCGATGTTGAAGAAGCGCGAGCGCTTGTTCTCATTATTTGTTATCTTGCCAAGCAGCATCAAGAACTAATTCGGCGTGCTGTTGGCTTGTTAGAACAGATGGCGGAAAACAACCGCGAACCTCATCAAGCTGCTTTGTTAGGAGATTATATTGATGCTTTCTGCAACACTTATCAAGAACGGATGGAGGAAGACTCGACAATCTCCACGGATGAACTTACCCACCTGGCTTTAAAACTGCTGATAGATTTACTTTTTTATAGCGGACCCGGTGGACATCGCCGCCTCTGGCTAGCACTAATAGACCGTTCAACTAAATTTTGAAAATATCCTGCTTGCAGTTCCTGCCATGCCTCTAACAAATTCTGTCATCCGTCGGTACACACCACCCACTTGCACACTAGAAGTTTTGGCACAAAGCTCATCTCTATCTCGTTGGGTGGGAAAATCTGTTCTGAAGGATCTACGCTTTGAGTTAAGCATTGACGATCCACGACTAAGCGAAGAACAGAAGATCGTTATTCGGGGCGATCGCGACCAACTAGAAGCTTTGTGTGCAGCAGTAACAAACTATGTGCAGGAATTCCTGCAAATCTCTCCTGAAACTTTTTGGGCAAACTTTTCAGATTTAGAGAACTCAACTAAAACATCAGATCCAGATCAATTAGAATCACAAGAACAATTACAACCTTCTGTTTCTACTCAAACATTAAATTCTTTTAATAATCAGCTACCAGAAACCGAAATACACATCAAACCAAATAGCCGTTTAACTCATAATTTGTTTCTCGGTTCTTTAGGATACCAAGCATCTCAGCCTGTTGTTCAACTTAATTTGCTACAGTTATTTGATTTGGCAACTGCCTTAGATCAATACTCTGATGATTTGCTCGCCCTACCCAGTCTCTATCAAAACAGATCGCGTTTTGCTATTCCTGGTTGGGTTCCTGCGGTAGCAGTACTGGTGTTAGCCATTGGTTTAGTACCCTTTACTTACCAATATGCAATTCAGACTAAGCAAAAACCTAGTACCACCAAAGAGAAACTTGCCTTAGAACCATCACCTCCATCGGATTTGGCAACACCTCTACCTGCACTCACCCCTACCGATCAACTACCAGCACTACCTTTTGGTTCTAATAATTTGTCTGTACCTGGTTCAGGAACGCTACCACCTAACCAAACTTCTCCTCAAACTCAGGGGTTTCCAAATGCGCCCTTAATAGCTAATGCACCTTCTCAAGGTGGTTCTCCTTCAGCTTCTACAACATCTCCTACAGCCACCTTCGTCCCGCCTTCTCCAGGAAAAAACGTATTCACCGCACCCCTAACATCAACCAATTCGCAACGGCAAGTTCTGATTCAACCCAAACCCTCACAAAACAACAGCACCGCCGTGACTCAGAAAAATGGAGTTGTTGCCCAAAATGGGGAAATTTCATTAAATTCACCCACTACACCAACTAGTCTACCTTCTAATCTACCTTCTACTCTTCCTTCTACTCTTCCTACTGTTCCACCACCTATTGCTACCGCACCTAATAGCCGTGGTAGTACTCAACAAAGTCAATCATCAACAACTACCTCCTCGATTGAGGCAGAAGATACTTCCAAATTAATCGAGAGATTGCGCCAAGACCGTAATTCTAACAAAGTTGCTACTGGAAACAGCAACGCTGTATTGGACGCAACGACTCAATTATCAGAAGCTAAACAATTTTTAACAAAGCGCTGGCAGCCACCTTCTGGCTTGAACCAAACACTAGAGTATAGTTTGATGGTGGGTGTTGATGGCACTATTGAACGTATCCTTCCTTTAGGGAAAGCTTCAAGAATATATATTGATCGCACAGGTATGCCTTTAATTGGTGAACGTTTTATTTCTCCCAATCGCAATGGACAGTCTGTGATCATTAGAGCCGTTTACAGTCCTGATGGCAAAGTACAAACTTTTGCAGAGAAGGATTAATTGATCTTGTTGCTTTTTGTGACAGTTGCCAAAGTGTGACAAACAAAATGAAGGCTAAAGGGTAAAGAAAAAAGGTTAAAGGATGAAGATAATGTCCTTTCTCTTTGCCCTTTCACCTTATACTATTAACATCATTTGAGTCCAGTTATCAAACTGTCTTTTGAATATATTCTCATCACAATATCTATCAATACAATAACTATCAATTCGTATTGTCTGAGATTGGGAATATGCAAACACAAACACCACAGCAAAAAGAGAGTGCAGCTTGGATTTTTCAAACATGGGCTGCTTTTCTACTTTCTCTTTCTATGACTACTGTTGGTATTGCCAACTTACCCGTGGATAACTGGGTGAAAGGTTTTATGGGTATGGGTATGGCTTTTTCAATTGGTTCTACTTTCTCTTTAGCAAAAACTATGAGGGATTTACATGAATCTAGAAGGCTGACAGCTAGGATAGATGAAGCAAAGGTAGAAAGATTACTTTCTCAACATGATAATTTGATGAAGTGAGCGATCGCTCTATAAATCGCAGCTTGATAATTAAAATTTAAATAAAAAGCTTGTCAATATTAGTAGTGAGAACTTTAGTCCTCAGAATAAGGACTAAAGCCATTACTTAACCTAGATACGCGTTTCCAACACTGATTTCTCAGTACTTGAAAGAAGATGGATACTTGTACTTAACAGTGGTACTTCTTGCCGACATGTCTGACAAAACCAGTAGAATTCACCATGACGGACATGACGTAAAAGGGAATCTCCACAACACGGACATATGTTGCTTCTCATACTCATATTAATGTCCTCTTTGAAAAAAATTATTGATTAGAATCCGCTCAGAAAAAGTTATTTAAAAAATGATTTTTGCAGAATGAATGCGCCCATTTAAGCTTGCACAGTTTTTGACAACTTGTTCATAAACCGCCTCGTATCCATTCACCATTTGGATAACGCTAAATTTGTTTTCTACGTATTCTCTGCACTTACGACGATTGAGTTCTAAGGTTTGAGGAATCATCGCCGCCATTTCGTCAACATTTTGACAGACAAAACCTGTGACACCGTGATTAATAACTTCAGGTACAGAACCCAAATTCATCGCAATAAGTGGCGTACCAGTTGCCATGGATTCAATCATTACCAAACCAAAAGGTTCTGGCCAAGTTATGGGAAATAAAGTAATTGCAGCATTACCAAAAAGTGCTGCTTTTTCGGCGTGATTTATTTCTCCAAGAAACTGAATTTGCTTACCATCAATTTGGGGAGCAATTTCTTTTTCAAAAAATTCTGAATCTACTACATCTACTTTTCCAGCCATTTTCAAGCACCAACCTGTTTTTTTGGCAATAGCGATCGCATAATGTGGCCCTTTTTCTGGTGAAAAGCGTCCTACAAATGCCAAATATGGTGGTTCTTGGGGTTTTTCTACAAAAGGATAATCGCTTGGGTTAATTCCGTTGTAAACTGTACCAACGTAATTCAAGTTTATCTGTCTCTGCGCGTCGCTAATACTAATATATGGTTGCTTTTGATGATGGCTGTAGACGTTGCAATTATCTTGTGTAAAATTGCCATGCAAAGTATGCACTGTAGGTGTTGACACCAAACTGGCCAAAGGTAAAGCCGAAACCCCCAGATGAGAATGGATCAAATCGAATTCCGCCGCCTGTTGATAAACTTGGCTGAGTTCCAACATCTCGTGTGCTGTATACTCTTTGACATTGGGGTCTAAACGCAATGCACGCGGATAGACTGCTTTTAACTTAGCCAAAGTTTGCGAATCTCCAGAAGCAAATAGTGTTACCTCATGACCACGACGAACTAGTTCATCGGTCAAGCGACTCACTACCAGTTCAATTCCTCCGTAGGTTGGAGGTGGAACTCGTTCCCATAAAGGGGCTACTTGAGCGATCTTCATATATTGTTTTGGTTCAGCAGGTGATGATATAGTCCTCTATCAATAATTATTAGTTATCAGTTATCAGTTATTGATTTTACAGCTTGGATAATTATCCTCCAGATTTGGTGTTAGGAGTAGCTGGTATTTATTAAGTTAATAACTGGCTAGTACTTATTGATTTCACAGGACTTACATACAAGTAGATAAAGCATTTTTACCTAACTATTTGACTTTAACATTAACCTAAATGACTCCCAATAGTGCAATATTGGTTAACCTAACTTTGCAATTGCCTCTAGTGCAGCAAGACAGAAGAAAGAAAATCAAAAGCTCAAACAAGAAACTTTTTATATATTCTTAATATTCTGATGATGTTTGCCACAATCTAGTAGGTATTGCAGATCATCAGCACAAGCAATCAGGTAACTATACTGAATCAATTTAAAACCAGCAATATTTTGGTTGCATCTATCTTGGGGATCATAGATAATAAAAAGTTTTGTAAGGAAAAATACTGAATTCTGTTAGAAGATCAATTTTGAAAAGTTAAGACAACAGAAGAAAAAATGAGAAATAAAGAACAATAGAAGGGAATCAACCAAGCATCAACAACTAATTATTAATCAATCGTCCTTAAGTCTAACTATTGAGTATTAACTTTGAAATGATGAAAATTGCTACTTGGAATGTTAACTCTATTCGCACTCGTTTACAGCATGTTGTTGATTGGTTAATTCAAAATCCAATTGATGTGTTGTGTGTCCAAGAAACTAAAGTTATTGATGATAATTTTCCGCGATCGCCATTTGAAGAATTAGGCTATCATCTCTATTTTTCTGGTCAAAAATCTTACAATGGTGTTGCTATTATCAGCCGGCAACCTCTACAAAATGTCAGCGCCAGTTTTGCAGCAATATTGCCAGAAATATCACCAGAATTTGACGAACAAAAACGGGTACTTACAGGTGTACTAAACAACATTAGAATTATTAATCTTTACGTACCCAATGGCTCGGCAGTTGGTAGCGAAAAGTACGAATATAAACTGCGTTGGTTGGCAATGCTACAAGAGTATTTGCAAACTCTGCTAATATCAAACCCAGACATTTGTATGTGTGGTGACTTTAATATCGCCTTGGAAAATAAAGATATCCACGAAAAAGAGAATCCAGAAAATCACATTATGGCATCTGAAGGCGAACGCCAAGCACTGCGGGATATCTTAACACTGGGGTTTGCCGATGCTTTTCGTAAATTCACATCCGAAGGCGGACACTACAGTTGGTGGGATTATCGCGCCGCATCATTTCGCCGCAATTTGGGTTGGCGAATTGACCATCATTATTTAACACCCAATTTGTACGAGCGTGCAAAAAGTTGCACCATTGATATTACTCCTAGAAAGTTAACCCAACCCAGCGACCATGCACCAGTAATTGTCGAATTTTAGATCAATACGCTTGGAGTCAAAAAATGACCAAATAAAAAACCCCTACCCTTCCCACCCTCCCCGCTTGCAGGGCTACGGTGTACACACAAGTCAAAATTTTTCATGTTGAAACTGTATCCCGCCCAGAACTAAAGTTCCAGGCTCATAGCGAAAGTCCACTCAAGTGGACTGGAACAAACTTTTTTTTGAGTCCTCTTCAGAGGACTTGCGCATCTGTACTCGGAATTTATTCCGAGGCGGTACAGATGCGCTCAACCTAGATTTGTGTGTACACCGTAGGCCTGCGCTTAGGGTGCGCGTAGCGCGGGTGGGGTTCTTCCGTACCTCACGCTTGTTGAAATCTGCTGTCACAAATGACAAATTGTGTCGGTTTACTGAGATTCTGCTATTGCTTTAATTAACCGAGGCTGATCTAAACCAATCTGATGTAGTAGCAACCATGATTGAATCAAATCCGGGCCATGCATGTCTCCAGTTAATGCTGCTCGCAGACTACGCATAATCAAACCTTTCTTAACATTTTGCTGTTTGACTACTTGCTTGATAATGTCTTGGGCGCTAGCTTCGTTGAATTCTTGCTGGTTCTGTAATGCAGTGTTCACCGCCTCAATCGCAGCAGCAACACCTTCTTGTTTGAGTTGTACAGCAGCTTCCTCACTAAATTCCACTGCATCGGTAAAAAACAGTTTGCTCATGGCGACAGCATCCACAAGCCGAGTCAAACTAGGTTGAATTAAAACTACTAGTTGTTCTAACCAAGCACGTTCTTCTCGTCCTCCAGTCAATTTATAACCAGCTTCTTTCCAGAAAGGAATGAGTAAATCTGTCAGTTTATCTACTGGCATGGCGTGGATATACTGACTGTTGATCCAATCTAACTTTGCCCAGTCAAACTTTGCACCTGCTTTATTCACACGCTCAAAGCTAAACTGTTGGGCTGCTTCTGGTAGAGTAAAAATTTCTTTTGTCGAGTCGGGAGCTGACCAACCCAACAATGTCATGTAGTTGACTAAAGCTTCAGCAGTAAAGCCCATTTGTTGAAAGTCAGAAATAGAGGTGACGCCATCTCGTTTAGAAAGCTTGCGTCCTTCTTGATTGAGGATCAAGGGTGTATGGGCAAACTCTGGTACTTTTGCTGCGAAGGCTTCATAAAGTAGAATTTGCTTGGCTGTGTTGGCAATGTGGTCTTCTCCCCGGATGACATGGGTAATTTGCATATCTATGTCATCTACTACAACTGCAAAGTTATACAGAGGTTGACCAATACCATCAGCTGCGGCGCGAGCAATGACCATATCACCACCCAAATCACTACCGCGCCAAACCATCTGATCTCTTACTAAGTCATTCCAAACAATTTCTCGGTCATCATCTATTTGGAAACGAATCACAAAGCTACGCCCTTCGGCTTTGTATGCGGCTTCTTGTTCTGGTGTCAAATTTCGATGACGATTATCATAACGAGGAGCCTCATTTCTAGCTTTTTGGGCTTCTCGTAGTGCTTCTAGTTCCTCAGAGGTGGTGTAGCAGCGATAAGCTAATCCTTGATCTAGGAGACTTTGTACTGCTTGCTTATAAATATTTAGGCGTTGGGTTTGGAAGAAAGGCCCTTCATCCCAATTTAATCCCAGCCAGCGCATTCCTTGGAGAATACTTTCTGTATATTCGGGACGCGATCGCTCTAAATCAGTGTCTTCAATTCGTAAAATAAACTTGCCGTCGTGGTGACGGGCAAACAACCAGTTGAATACAGCCGTTCTTGCTGTACCAATATGTAAATTTCCAGTTGGACTAGGGGCAATACGTACTCTAACAGTCACAGCAAATTTGCAAATTATTGATTATGGCAAAGCATGATCATTGTAGGTTATTCTGGAGATAGTGTTATGTTTCTCAAGACTTCATATCATTTATATATAAAGTCGATAACACTTCATCTATTCTTGTATGTAAACTTTAATTCCTACGGGACTGACGGGGCTCGAACCCGCAACTTCCGCCGTGACAGGGCGGTGCTCTAACCAATTGAACTACAGTCCCTTGATTTGCAACTTTCTAATTATCCCTAACACCTTTGAAATTGTCAAGCTTTTTTTTGGGAAAGTTTATTGACTGTTATCCCGCCCAGAAATAAATTTCCGGGCTAACAGTTCAAGTCCACTCAAGTGGACTGATATCAGGTTCGCTTGTTATACCGATTCAAAAAATGTTTGCGACACATTCAGAATATGAGACGCGATTTATCGCGTCTGGTACAGAATTCATCTGTCGCATTCTTTTTTCAAATTGGTATTACGTGAAGTACTCCGGCTAACCTACTTTTGAATTCAGTTCATTTGTTTTTAAAACTATCAAAAATATACATAATTTAATATTTTTTTAACATGCGAAAATGTTTAGTTTAATTAAGATTACAAAATAACAGAAACTAGTCGTAAATTCGGATTTGATAGAAGAAGAGGTTTGTTAGGTCTTAGTAAACAGCTTGAGCGTGCATTTTCCAGATATAAAACATTGAGGAGGAAGCAAGATACTAAGAAGTAGAGAGGAAATGGGGACGGGGAGTTAACTTTTTTCGATGCTCTATACTCAATTCACCTCTATTCATAATCTCCGTCTCTGTTTGTAGTTCCCACTCTGTTTATGATCCCATAGCTATAATGTACAAATCTCATTTGATACATAGATAAATGAGGTTTTCACGGTATTGCTAGCAATTAATTCTAGAGAATCTAACAGCGAGACTAAAAGTGTGAAGTACTTCTTTTTATCTGAAGGATGGACAGTTGGCAGAGTTTGGGCATCTGAAGGACTTTGGCAAATAACCGCATGGCGACGCCAACCAGATATTCAACGTATGAATATTTGTTTATTAGAACAAGGCGAAGTAATGTGGCTTTACCGAGTAGAAGATGCCATTATCACCGTAGAAGTGAAGCCAGCTATATTACCACAAATAGATAGATCTACTCAAGTTATCGGTCAAGTCATACTGAGACGGTTAATGAGTGCGGAACAAGTTATAGAGCGCTTGGAGACTGCCTCAGCTAGGTGTCAGCTACAAAATATAGCATCTATCGTGCAGTAATCATTTCAGGAAAAAAGCTCAAAGGGTAAAGAGATTGAATTTTCTCTTTTGCCCTTTATATTTTGATCTCTATAGTCTGTTGGTTGTTAATTTTTTGTTACAAATCACAATTAACAATCAACAACCAACAAATAACCAGTATCTAACGATTAGTAACTAAGCTTAAGTGCCTTAATACTCTTGCAAACAGCTCCATCAATAGTTACACTTTTTTAAACATTCTCATTTTTACTTAGCGATCGCGACCTTGGGGTAAAACACCCAGAAGGTTCTGTGTGTCGCTTAAGTAGCCACGCTGTCTGACTTTTAAGACCAAGCTGTGGAAAATTCAAGCTCTGGCAATAAAAAAACACAGAAAAATTGTTTTGTAAACAAACTCATCGAGGAGGAGCGTAGTCGATGGGACTACCTTGGTACCGAGTACACACAGTCGTTCTGAATGATCCAGGACGACTTATTTCTGTACACTTGATGCACACAGCGTTGGTGGCCGGCTGGGCTGGTTCAATGGCTTTATACGAACTGGCTATCTATGATCCCAGTGATCCAGTTCTCAACCCCATGTGGCGTCAAGGTCTGTTTGTGCTGCCCTTTATGGCACGCTTGGGTGTTGTAGGCTCTTGGGGCGGTTGGAACGTTACTGGCGAAACCAACTACGACCCCGGTTTTTGGTCATTTGAAGGTGTAGCCGCCGCTCATATTGTTCTATCTGGTCTATTATTCCTAGCTGCTGTTTGGCACTGGGTTTTTTGGGACTTGGAACTATTTCAAGATCCCCGCACTGGTGAACCTGCTCTTGACTTGCCAAAAATGTTTGGCATTCACTTGTTCTTATCTGGTCTTCTGTGCTTCGGCTTTGGTGCTTTTCACCTTACCGGACTTTGGGGACCAGGAATGTGGGTTTCCGACGCCTACGGCTTAACTGGTCACATAGCACCAGTAGCCCCAGAATGGGGACCAGATGGCTTTAACCCATTTAACCCTGGTGGTGTCGTAGCTCACCACATCGCCGCAGGCGTTGTCGGCATTATTGCTGGTTTATTCCACCTAACTGTAAGACCACCCGAAAGGCTCTACAAAGCCCTACGGATGGGTAATATTGAAACCGTACTTTCTAGCAGTATTGCTGCTGTATTCTTTGCTGCTTTTGTAGTTGCTGGTACTATGTGGTACGGTAGCGCCACCACTCCAATTGAACTGTTTGGGCCTACCCGCTACCAGTGGGATCAAAACTACTTTAAGCAAGAAATTCAGCGTCGCGTACAGACAAGTATTGCTTCTGGCGAAACTGCTTCAGAAGCTTGGTCACAAATTCCTGAAAAATTGGCATTCTACGATTATGTCGGCAATAGCCCCGCTAAGGGCGGTCTATTCCGTACAGGCCCTATGGTCAAAGGTGATGGCATAGCCCAATCTTGGGTTGGTCATCCTGTATTCACGGATGCCGAAGGAAGGGAATTACAAGTACGTCGTTTACCCAACTTCTTTGAAACCTTCCCTGTAATTCTGACCGATAAAGATGGTATTGTCCGTGCTGACATTCCCTTCCGTCGAGCAGAATCTCAGAACAGCTTTGAACAAAGTGGGATCAAAGTTGCCTTCTATGGTGGTGACTTAAATGGTCAAAGCTTTACAGACCCTGGAGAAGTGAAGAAGTGGGCGCGTAAAGCTCAAGGTGGCGAAGTATTTGACTTCGATAGGGAAACTTTAAACTCTGATGGTGTATTCCGCACCAGTCCTAGAGGTTGGTTTACCTTTGGACACGCCTGCTTTGCGTTGTTGTTCTTTTTCGGTCACATTTGGCATGGTTCTCGGACAATTTACCGAGATGTGTTTGCTGGTGTTGACCCAGATTTGGAAGAACAAGTTGAGTTTGGTGTATTTGCGAAAGTGGGTGACTTGTCCACTCGTAAGAAGGAAGCTGTCTAAAGCTTAATAGATTAGGGATTAGGGACTATGTTATTTCCTAATCCCTAATTCCTGAAATTGGTATAATACAGTTACTGCCGTGAGACACACGGTGGCTGCTTGCAGAGGGTAAAGTCAATTGACTCCCAGTGAAGCAAGAATCTCATTTGGCATTATGCCCATTGAGAATGTCAAAATTCCAGATATGCAGGGGCTTGTGATATGGAAAGCGTGGCATATATCTTGATTTTGACTTTGGCAATTGGAACTCTTTTCTTTGCGATCGCATTCCGCGAACCTCCTCGCATTGAAAAGAAAGAAGATTAATTTTGTGTTGCCAAATTTTTGATATTGTTCCTTAGAAATAAATAGCCGCAGTTTGCTTATTCAGTAACTGCGGCTATTTATTCTCGTAATGGTAGAGCGCATGGTCAGCTAGCTGTACTAGCGTGCTATTGACAATTAACTTTTTAGATAAAAAAGATTTGATTTTTGATATAATTTACTATCTGTGAAATAATGTGCGCTAAGTCAGCTTTTCTGCGCTAGCATGATTTAGGGATGTAGGTGTAGACATCCTGTGTCACGCTTGCACATACATCGCGCTTGTGGCAAAACCATTTACGGAGACGAACAACCAGGAAACAATCAGCATGGTCAATCAGAAAACAACCGCTATTACCGAGATTGGGTTTACTCACGAAGAATTCGCTGCTTTACTGGACAAATACGATTATCATTTTAGCCCTGGTGATATTGTACCCGGTACGGTTTTCAGTATAGAGCCACGCGGCGCTCTGATTGACATAGGTGCTAAAACCGCAGCATACATACCTATACAAGAAATGTCTATTAACCGGGTAGATAGCCCGGAGGAAGTTTTACAATCAAACGAAACACGGGAATTTTATATACTTAGCGATGAAAATGAAGAGGGACAATTAACTCTTTCTATTCGTCGTATAGAGTATATGCGAGCCTGGGAGCGAGTACGGCAGTTGCAAGCAGAAGATGCTACTGTTCGTTCTGGTGTATTTGCTACTAACCGGGGTGGAGCTTTAGTTAGAATCGAAGGATTAAGGGGATTTATTCCTGGTTCTCACATCAGCACTCGCAAACCGAAAGAAGATTTAGTCGGCGAAGAACTACCACTGAAGTTTTTAGAGGTAGACGAAGAACGCAACCGCTTGGTTCTATCTCATCGTCGCGCTTTGGTTGAGCGTAAGATGAACCGCCTCGAAGTCGGTGAGGTAGTAATCGGTACTGTGCGCGGTATTAAGCCTTATGGTGCCTTTATTGATATTGGTGGCGTCAGCGGCCTGTTGCACATTTCTGAAATTTCCCACGAACATATTGATACACCTCACAGTGTCTTCAATGTCAATGATGAAGTGAAAGTGATGATCATTGACTTGGATGCAGAACGAGGCCGGATATCTTTATCTACAAAGCAACTGGAACCCGAACCAGGTGATATGATTAAGAACCGCGATTTAGTTTACGATAAAGCAGAAGAAATGGCTGCTAAATATCGTGAACAATTATTAGCTAAACAGCAAGGTGCTGCTGCTGCGCCTGTTGAAGTCAGCGAAACTCCTGTAGCTGAAGAAGAAATACCACCAGCAGTTGAAGCAGTTGAAGCAGTTGAAGCAGTTGAAGCAGTTGAAGCAGTTGAAGCAGTTGAAGCAGTTGAAGCAGTTGAAGCAGTTGAAGCAGTTGAAGCAGTTGAAGCAGTTGAAGAAGAAATACCAGTAGCTATTGAAGAGTAATTTGTTTCTCGTTGCAGTTATTGGCAACTATTTATAAAGATAAAATTTTACGGGCAAGGAGGGATAAATTTTCCCTCTTTTTTTGTATTGGTTAGTGGTTACTTATTCAGAACAACAATAAGGAGAATCTCTTGATAACTATTAGGTGTAGAGATGTGACATTTTCTAATATCCAAGCTATTTTATTTGATAAAAATGGCACTCTTGAAGACTCAGAAGTATTTTTGCGATCGCTTGCTCAAAAAGGAGCGAGAATTATAGACGCGCAAATTCCCGGAATTGGGGAACCATTATTAATGGCCTTTGGTGTCAATGGTGATATTCTCGATCCCGCAGGGCTGGTATCAGTAGCAAGTCGTCGAGAAACAGAAGTAGCCGCCGCCGCATATATAGCTGAAACTGGGCGCGGTTGGTTTGAGTCATTAAAAATCGCACGCCAAGCATTAACAGACGCCGAAAAATACCTTGGAAAAACTCCCTCACCTTTATTTGTTGGTAGTTTAGAAATTCTTAAGAAATTATCAGAAGCAGGATTAAAGCTAGGGATTCTCTCAGCTGCAACAACTGCTGAAGTCCAAGAATTTGTAGAAACTCATCAATTAAGTAATTATATCCAGTTAGAAATGGGAGTGGATGAAGGGCCAAGTAAACCAGATCCAGTGTTATTTTTACAAGCTTGTGAAAAATTGGGAGTAGAACCTAGTGCTACTTTGATGGTGGGAGATTCGGCGGGTGATATGCAAATGGCACGTAATGCTAAAGCTGCTGCTTGCATTGGTATAACTTGGATTAATAAACCCGAAAATGTCGCAGGTGCGCATATAGTAATTAATCAACTTGATGAAATTCAAGTTGTAGAAACTTAGTTTGATTTGGTTTATTAATAGTTAGTCGTGAATCCAAACAACTAAAAACTTTCATCACTTGCAACTAACTTTGCTGCTAGTTCTATTGCTTGTTGAGGTGTAGTAAGTTTATTTTCAATTTGGGCGATCGCTATTTCTGTGAGTAATTTACCTATCAGTGGCGAAGGAGAAATGTTTAATGCTAGCATTATGTCCTTTCCACTCACTAACGGTGTGGGATGAGCTACCAGATCATTAGGGTTAAGATAGCGATTCATTAAAGGTGCGATCGCTTCTACTGACTGACCGTGTACTACAGATAAGACTGCTGTAGATATAAATACAGACCCCACTTCCTGAAAGAAAAAATACTGTTCTCGCAAAGACATCAGGGGATTTCGTAACTGTGGGAACAGTTTCAGGGTCGTGGTAACAGCTTTAATTTCGGCGCGACTGTAAGTTAATTCTTGCAGTTCTACTTCTGCTATTTCTGAGTTTGGGTTAACTAAACAAGCAAGTTTCGCAATACCTAGCCAGGTAGTTTTAACGGTATCACGCACAAAATTTTGTAGTTCTTCACCTAGTCGTGGCCAGAAATGGGTAAGCTGATCTGCTGCTGTGTCAACCGTCGATAGTTTCTGAAAGTTTTCCTGTTGAGCATTTTTGAAAAAAGGCGTAAGTAAACCATCTTCCCCAGCGCTAATTAACCAAGCACTACCCTGAGAACTTGGCAACATATAGCTCAATTCTACCCGGACTCGTTCGGCGGCGACTCTCGTGATTTGGGATGCAAAAGCGCGAATAGTTGCTTGTGTTTCTGATTCTATAGTGAAGCTAAGTTGGGAAGCTTGACGATAAGCCCGTAGTAACCGTAAGGGATCGTCTTGTAGGTTGCTTGGTGATACCATTTTTAACAAATGCTTTTTAATATCTGCACAACCTTGTAAAGGATCAATAATTTCTTGGGTGTGGGGATTATAGGCGATCGCATTAATTGTAAAATCTCGCCTATGCAAATCAACTTCCAGGCTCATTCCTTCTTGTTGGGCAAAGTCAGCAGTAGCATGAGGAAACACCACACGAGCAATTTGTCTTTGTGGATCAAGTAGTACAAAACCAGCTTTGTAATACTTGGCGATTTTGTGAGCTACTGTCACAGCATTTGTTGGTAAAACAAAATCTAAATCTAAATATTCGCGAGTTTTTCCCAAAATAGCATCTCTGACAGCACCACCCACCATATAAGCTGGTGGCGGTAAAAATTCTATGCTAAAAGGCCAATTTTCGGGAGCTAAGGTTGAAAGTTCAGAACTATTTCTCGTCATGTAATAAAAATAAACCCAGAAGCTAATGAATAACGCTTTAGCTTAAGCTAGATTAACTATAAAGGCTCTAGAGTAGGTTGTATTATGTGCGTTTGCGTCAATTGTCATTATGTAGACCGTTGTGTCACCTACCACGCGGTAGAAACCCAACATCAACAACCCCATTTGACTGAAACACCAGATTTTGAGCCAAATGAACCATCTATCAACGTTAACATCCGTCCCAGAGGCGAGGTGATTGAAATGGAATGGGATGTGGTAGGATGTCTCAGTTTTAAACGAGAACAAGGTAAGTGGTCGAAGTTGCGTCCTGGCGAGTTAGTACCAACTTGATCAGTTATGGTGTCTATAAATTTGAAAATAAAAAAGGGGAAAGAGAAAGGTAATTTAGGAAAGTGCTTTTCTCTTTTCCCTTTCTCCTTTAATTTAAAATTAACCAAACTTTAGCAACCAAAAGTCAGGCTCAGGCGATGGAAGGCAAGAGTTGGTTAGTGCAAGATTATATTTTAAGTGCAGCATTAAGTTAGTGCGGCTTACCTAATATCTCTAAATACTCACCGGATGCGTAACATAGTGGCAGTAGTTATAACAAAATAATTAGCGCACCACCAGAGGTGAGGTACAGTTCTATTTAAGGTGAATAAACGTGACTTCCCGCACAACTGAGATTCAAACACTAATAGCAGACATTGACAGTTTACTTTCCAACAAGCGCTTTTCCCGGTTTCTTGCCAGTGAGAAGGAGCAACCAAGACAGTTATTAGAAAGGATGCGTAACTTTCTGGTTAGCTGTGCAGAAGCGGAGGTAAACAGCACTCCATATCAGCAACAGTTAAAACCGCAGTCATCAACTTTATTAACAAAATTTATTAATCAAAATAATTATTCCGTTGAGCCACAGCCTAATCAATTCAGCCAAGAGGAAGGTTCTGAGTCTAATCCACTATCTTCACTATTAGCACCATTGCAAGCAGAGTTACAAACACTTTTGCAAGAACGAGCAAATCTCGTCCAGGAAATCAAAGAGTTAGAGCAAAGGCGACTACAAAACTTTTCTCTAGCACAGCAGTTAGCAAACCAAGAACAGCTAATAGCAGATTTTTTGCAAGTGCTGACTAATCGCCTGGGAGGGGATCTACAACCAAAAATTCCCACAAATGTCATCAAACCAACACAAGAGACTCCACTAGCGCTTGGTGCTGCTGGTTCTTCTACCACTACTAGTAATGACAACAAAGAACAACTTGCTTTTGCTAATTCATCTTTGTTAGAACCACAGGATCAGTTGCAACGATTAACACGTCTTGCTAGCGAATTAGATCAAAAGTTACTCGCACTTGATGGAACTGTTAATGTAGTTTTTGAAGCTTTACAACGTAATATTCATACATACCATGAGTCTCTTTCTCAAGCTCTGGCAAGAATGTATAGCCAAGGTTTGCAAGGAGAACAATTATTTGGCAATTTAATCAATAACTTGGCACAGCAGACACAACTGCAACCGGCTTCTAAAGAACCATTTACTATTGATATTAATAACGAAATACGACCCACTCACTCCAAAACTCTACAATCCAGCAATAAAATAGACGAATCAGAAAATGATGCTCAAACACTAGAAACTGATACAGTTATTACCCAAACTCAAGATACGCCAAACTCTCCAGATACTGCTACTACTTCCATAATTGATGAATTACACCAAGATAGCTCTGTCTCAATTCGTGATGAGGTAGATCAACTTTACGCTAGTTTATTTGGGAATGATAATTTCATCACAACTAATCCTGAGTTTTCTTCTCAGACTACCAATTTGGAAATTATAGATTCAACAGATAATTTACCTGTAGCAGAGACAGTAACTAGTCAAGAACAGTCAGAATTAATAGCTACAGACTTAACAGCATTAATATATGTGGATGAAATAGAAACTATTAATCAAGAAGAAGCAGATTTAATTCTTCAAGATATCTTTTTTGAGGTGACAGATTCTACAGAACTAATTGTTGATGCAGATACAAATACTGAGCAAGAAGAAACAGATTTAATTTTTCAAGATGTCTTTTTTGAAGTTGCAGATTCCACAGAATTAATTATTAATGAAGATGAAGTCGTCACTGTTATTCAAGAAGAAGATGTTCTGATCCAAGACATCATTTTTGAAGCTACAGAACCGAATGACGAATTATCTTTCTACGAAGAAGTGTTCACAAATCAACAAGAAGAAGATGTTCTGACCCAAGACATCATTTTTGAAGCTACAGACCTGCATGACGAATTATCTGTACATGAAGAAGTAATCTCAAATCAAGAAGAATTAGAGTTAATTCTACAAGAAGTAATGTTTGAATTTGCAGATTCTACGGAAGAATTACCTGTAGATGATACTGCTTCCTTATCAAATGTGAGTATTATAGATTCTGGCTCTACATCTGTAACAGATGAATTACAATCAGCAGAATCTCTTGTTACTGCGTCTGATCCTTGGTTTGACGAGCCAGATGCAGGTCTTTTAGAAAGTGGCAATTTTCAGCTAGAAGATACAAAAGCTACTACCAAAAAGATCAGGAGACAACTATTAGAATTGTGGGAAAAAATCACATATACGGAAGAAAGTAATGAAACTTCCTCTTTACCTGTTGAAAAACCCATTGCTGCTGAGACAATTACAAGCTTAAATAACTTATTATTTTCCACAGATATTGAGCAGCAAGTTTTGCAAGAAGAATCTGTTGAAGAATCTACAATTGAGACAATATCAACACCAAATCAAACAGAAGAAATAAGTGTTGATAACATCAATGACTCTTCAGAACAATATATCCCTGCTTCCGTCAAAGAAAATTTGTTATTAGAAGTAGAAAAACAAAATTTAGTTATACCAGAAATTGCATTGAATGCAAAGCAATTGCTGCAATTAGATGAAGATTTGGCTAATTTTGGTGAACAGAAAAATATTCAATTTAAGTCGCCTATGACTGAGCCAGAAAATCCAGATTCTGCCCAGGTTATAGTATCGAATAATTCTCAGAATGAGCAATTAGCTGAAACTGAAACTAAGGAAGCCACAGCCGATTCTTTAGAACTGTTTTTGCCTTCAGATTCCGGAATTGGAGACAATACAGAAATTAGAGCCAATATCGGAGACTACATTTGGTATTTGGGAATTGATTTAGGTACAACAGGAATTTCTGCAACTTTATTCAATCGCTCTACAAATGAAGTTTATCCTATCTATTGGTCAGCAGAAAATCAGCAAGAAGCAGCATTAAAAACACGAACATTCCGTTTACCAGCAGAAGTTTATTTACCATCTGCACAAGAACAAAATACTACAACTTCAAATCTTTTTTCAGCACAACTCAAACCTTATTTGCAAATAGCACTTCCTTACAAAAATGAACAGCAAAAATGGGAGCCAATATTGCAATTTAATGAAGTTGCGACAGTTCCTCTAGTTTGGGTTGTACGATCGCTCTCCAAATTACTATTGACATTAAGAGCAGACCGTAGTAGTACCACTTTAGGTTTAACTGCGGCGGGAGTTGGTTTAGAGCAACAAATTTTCCACAGCGCCATCAACAATCTTGTTGGTGTCATCTGCACCTGTCCATCTCACTGGTCAGAACAATATCGCTTTAATATTCGCGAAGCTTTGCTGTTGAGCAAAATTATTCAGCATCCTCAACAAGTATATTTTGTCGAAGAAGCGATCGCTAGTTTACTTTCGGAACTTGATGGTGCTAGTGGTGAAATTATTCATTTTGGCAATAGCCAACATTCTCATTCTGCCAAAACCAGTGAGTATCCCTTTGAGGGTAACACCCTTGTGATTAATATCGGTGCAGCCGCAACGGAAATGGCGCTGGTTGATTTACCAGAAAGTCTGGAAGAATTAAATCACAGCGATTTTATGCTCCACAATTTTGCTTATGCTGGTAAGGGAATTGAGCAAGATATTATTTGCCAGTTACTACTACCAACTAAATGGCGCAAACTGCGGAATTCTTCCCAAGAAGGCAATAATACTACTATTACCAGCAGTCCTTTACAATGGCAACCAACAATTGCTGGTATCGAGCAGATGAGTTTTGCAAGTTTGGGGTTAGAAGGATTAAAATTACCACGACCCGGAGAACCAGACACGAGCGATCGCATTAACTTACAGCAACGCTTAGAAAGTTCTGTGTTGGGTAAAGCAATTTTGGATGCAGCAGTAGCCTTAAAGTTAATTTTGCAACACCAAGAATCTTTTACTTTGGAATTAGCGGATCAGTGTTGGGTCTTGCAAAGACGGGATTTAGAAAGCCAAGTATTTGTTCCATTTGTGCGACGTCTTAACCGTGAACTCAACAAGTTATTGGTAGCAAAAGGTATACCGACAGAAGCAATCAATCAAGCGATCCTGACTGGTGGTACATCTAATTTAGGTGCTGTTTCTCGTTGGCTACGACAAAAACTCCCCAGTGCAAAGATCATTCAGGATTCGTATTTAAATGAAAATGGTAGTCCTAGTTGTAGTCGTGTAGCATACGGTTTAGCTATGCTACCGTTGCATCCTCAAGTATTAGAAGTACCCAGACAACAGTACACTGATTATTTCCTGTTTACAGAATTGCTGCGACTTATCCCAGATCGAGCTTTATCTTTTAATGAAGTGATTCAATTATTCGAGGCCTGTGGTATTAACACCCGTAGTTGTCAGCAACGCCTATTAGCTTTCTTAGAAGGTGAACTACCTCCTGGTTTACTCCCCAATAATGTTGACTTTTCCTGGCTGACTCTTGCTTCGAGAGAAAATTTTGATTATAAGGCGATCGCCAATGCACCTTTGTTTGAAAAACAAGGTAGTCTCACATATCGTCCTAATCCTTCTCAATTAAAATCTCTACGTCGCCATCTTAATGCCATCAAAGCTAGTACTCAACAATCATTAGAGGAACCCTACACAGTAAATTTTGTTGTAGGAGTAGTGAATTAATTTCAAAAAATCTGTTCTAATTTTTGAAAGTCACGCTGCACCTCATCCCACAAAGCCTTATTGTGGGGATCTGTTTTTAAGGCTTTTTTCAGATATATTTTGGCTTTGGGTAACTGGTTTTGTTTAATCAGTACCCGTCCCCAAATTTGATAGGCGATCGCTTGCCATTGACGTACTTCTGCGTCTTGTGGTAAGCGTGCTGCTAAAGCTTCCGCTAGTGCGATCGCCTGGGGAAACCTTCTTTGTTTCAAAAATATTTGCAATTGTTCATAAGTCTGCCACTTCAATTGCTGTTCTACTTCCGACATTTGAGGCGGTTGTGGCGTCGGTTTAGTTTTGAGTGTTGTTGGCGTTTGTGTAACAGTAGGTTCTGGATGAGTTACAGTTACTGTCTGAGTTTGTGGGGCTATTTCTTGTGGGGCTACCACCTGTAATAGCAACCTGTATGCCTCAGTTAAGGCAATAAACTTATCTTTGGCTTTGTTGTCATCTGGATTGATATCGGGATGATATTGCTGTGCTAGGCGTCGATAAGACGCTTTAACGTCAGCAAAGGAAGCACCCGACCTTAAACCCAATAAACGGTAGCAATCTCCAAGATCCATCGTGATCAACAAGAAGCATTAATATCAGCTATCAGCATATAGCTTAATGCTTGAAGTACCCAATCATAAAGACCAAATTGCCATTTTTGGGGAAAGGGCATGAATCAGTTAACAGTTAACTGTTAACTGATTAGTTGTCCCCCTATCCCTAATTCGGCCGTTCCTCAATTACTTTGTCAATCAAGCCATATTCTTTTGCTTCCGCAGCAGACATGAAAAAGTCTCTTTCGGAGTCTTTTTCAATTCTCTCTAGCGATTGATTAGTATTTTGAGCGTAGATTTCGTTCATCTGGCGGCGGATACGCAGAATTTCTCTAGCTTCAATTTCAATGTCGCTAGCTTGTCCGCGCATACCACCAGGAAGTAGGGGTTGGTGAATCATAATCCGGGAGTGGGGTAAAGCTAGGCGTTTGCCTTTTGTACCACCCGCCAGGAGAAAAGAACCCATAGAAGCGGCTAAACCCACGCAAATTGTCACTACATCAGATTTGATGTGTTGCATGGTGTCATAAACTGCCAAACCAGAGTCGATCGCACCACCAGGAGAATTTATATACAAATAAATATCTTTGCCTGGATCTTCAGAATCCAGATATAACATGATGGCGATAATCTCGTTGGCGAGTTTATCATCAATTTCTTCCCCTAAAAAGATGATGCGATCGCGCGCAAGACGACTGTAAATGTGAATCCACTGGGTGAATTGTTCCCCCGGTAATCTGTAGGGGACGCTTGGATAGCCAATAGGCATACTTTACTCCGTTTGTCAAGAATAATTGGTCATTGGTCATTAGTCATTGGTCATTTGGTTATTTGATCACTGGTGATGATTTATTAGCTTTGCACGAAGGACAAATAAATAACAAATGACAAATGACAAACAACTATCTAGAGAATTCCTGCTGCTGCTGGGGTGGTAGCGACTTCGGTTTTTTCAAAAACTCGGTCTATCAAACCGTATTCCACAGCTTGCTGGGGAGTCATGTAGAAGTGACGATCCATATCCTTCACGATTTTTTCTTTGGATTGTCCTGTGGTATGTGAGAGGATATCTACCATCGCCGTTTTATTGTTGAGTACCTCTTTGGCTTGGATCTGAATATCCGTTGCTTGTCCTTGGGCAAAACTTCTGGGTTGGTGTAAGACAATGCTGGAATGAGACAAACTAGCACGACAACCCTCACTCCCAGCACTTAGAAGTATTGCAGCCATACCTACCGCTTTACCGATACAGATGGTGTGGATAGGAGGTTTAATATACCTCATTGTGTCATAAATGGCGAAAGCTTCGGTTTCAAAACCAAACAGCCGTCCCATCTGACCAGAACTACCGTCGGAAGTACCTGTAGAGTTAATGTAAATTTTGATTGGTTTATCTGGATCATCAGACTGTAAATACAGCAGTTCAGCAATGATGAGTTTTGTCACCTCTGCAAATAGGGGAGTTCCCAGATAGACAATTCGCTCTTTTAATAGTAAAGAAGGCAAATCTGGTGGTGGTGTACGGTAGAAGTTATCGCCGTAGTAGGGGGCTTGCACAGCCTTGATGGGAGAAACGTCCATAGGAACTGTTGCTTGAAATAATGCCGTTAACTGTAATACATCCTAACGCGATGCTAGCGTTGTTAGAGGTGTGGATTACTCGCTAAGTTTGTCATTTGTCATTTGTGCTTCGTCATTTGTCTTTCATGCAAAACCAATGACCAATGACCAATTTGCTAAATATCTTTTCCGTAGAGGAGATCTTAGCGCCTGAAGTTATTTATAAATATGTATATCCTGCATGGAAACCTGAGATTATGAAGGTTAGTTTGCTGCCTACGCTAAATGATGGCAATTTGGATGCCAATCAAATGAACAGTCAACGTCAGTTGGCAATTTCTTTGTCTGCGATCGCACAAGTGAGTGATCGTAATGTACCACTAAATTTATGCTTAATTCTTGATCATAGTGGTTCGATGAGTGGGCGACCACTTGAAACTGTCAAGAAAGCGGCTAACCAAATTGTTGATAGACTCAAGGAAGGCGATCGCCTGAGTGTAGTTGTTTTTGATCACCGCGCTAAAGTATTAGTACCTAATCAAATCGTTAACGATAAAGAGGCTATTAAACAGAAAATAAATCGCTTGGCTGCTGATGGTGGAACTGCGATTGATGAAGGATTACGTTTGGGTATTGAGGAACTAGCAAAGGGTAAGAAAGAAACTGTTTCTCAAGCCTTTTTATTAACTGATGGTGAAAATGAACATGGCGACAACAAACGTTGTTTGAAATTTGCCCAGTTAGCTGCTGGTTACAATTTAACTTTGAATACTTTGGGATTTGGTGATAATTGGAACCAAGATATTCTGGAAAAAATTGCTGATGATGGTGGTGGAACTTTATCTTATATTCAACAACCAGAACAGGCTGTAGATGAGTTTGCCCGTCTTTTTAGTCGGGTACAAGCTGTAGCATTAACTAATGCTTATTTGCTATTTTATTTCATGCCAAAAGTACGGTTGGCAGAACTCAAACCTGTAGCCCAAGTTTCTCCAGATACGATTGAATTACCAGTACAGCAAGAAGCTGATGGACGTTTTGCTGTGCGTCTGGGAGACTTGATGAAGGATACAGAAAGAGTAGTTTTAGCAAACATTTATTTGGGACAATTTGCTGCTGGTAAACATGTGATTGCTAATGTACAAGTGCGCTATGATGATCCCGCACAAAACCAAATTGGGTTACTTTCAGAAAATATATCTGTGGAGGTGAATGTGCTTCCTGCTTACCAAGGTGAGGCTAATCCAGAGGTACAACAACATATTCTGGCATTAGCGAAGTATCGGCAAACCCAACTGGCTGAGGCAAAATTACAACAAGGCGATCGCGCTGGTGCAGCAACGATGTTGCAAACTGCTGCCAAAACTGCTTTGCAAATGGGAGATGTGGGTGCAGCAACGGTGTTACAAACTTCTGCTACAAGATTGCAATCTGGGGAAGAGTTATCCCAAAGCGATCGCAAAAAAACCAGAATTGTCTCAAAGACAGTTTTGCAAGATTAATTATTTATTATTTGGGGTGGGCTTTTTGCCTACCCAATTTTTTAAAGAGTATTTAACCGCAGAGGACGACAAGAGAAGATCATGAAAACTACGGGGTTTCATCATGCAGCGATTATTTGTTCTGATTATGAATATTCTAAGAAGTTTTATACGGAAGTTTTAGGTTTTTCGATTATTAATGAGACTTTTAGAAAAGAGAGAAATTCTTATAAGTTAGATTTACGAGTAGCAGAAAATCACCAAATTGAGTTATTTTCTTTTCCAAATCCTCCACAAAGAGTTAGTAGTCCTGAAGCTTGTGGCTTAAGACATTTAGCTTTTCAGGTGGAGAATGTTGAGGAAGTTGTGAGTGAGTTAAAAGCTAAGGGTGTTGAGGTTGAGGATATTAGAATTGATGAAATTACAGGAAATAAATTTACGTTTTTCAAAGACCCAGATGCTTTACCGTTAGAGATATATGAACTGTAGGTAATTACTACCGCTTTTTATCAGCCTTCCACGTTCCACCATAAACATAAAACGGGTTATTTTTACTCACTGAAGACCAACATTGAGGACAAACAAAAATCCATTCCCCATCTTCTTCGTGTTTGATGCGATAAAGAACTGATGCGAGTTGATTGCATTGGGAACATAATTTGACTCGATGCGATCGCACCATTTTTTAGCAACTAAAAATTAGAGATTAGGTCTAAACTCATGATAACGGTTTTTAGGGGTGCAAGGTTTTGCGCCCCTACAGATTGATTACCAACAGTCACTAATCAACAAGAATGAAATCTTCCCTGTTGTTGTTTGCGATCTTCCTAATCTCTCTGGTGTCACGTACTTTAGCAATTACCGCTTCTCTCAATACTGATGAGGGGTTGTGGATCTATCGTGGTAGCCAGTTTATCAAACGTTTGTTTGAAGGAGATTTAACTCATACAATTCTCAAACATCATCCAGGGGTTCCCAATATGTGGCTAAGTGGTAGTGGGATGCTGGTGAATTGTTGGCTAAACAAGTTTTTCGGTGGTTTTTTGGGTGTAGATTTACCTCCAGAGATTACTGCTTGTCTGAATCTAGAAGGATTTGCGATTAATTTGTATATTCTTCCCCGTTTAGTGCAAGCTGTGGTGACTTCTGCTTGTATGGTGTGTATATTTTTACTCACAAAGAGGTTATTAGGACACGCGATCGCTCTGTGTACAATTATTCTTTTATTATTAGAACCATTTTTTTTGGCATATCAGCGTTTTATCACTACTGATGCGCTACAAGCTGATTTTGCTATTTTGGCTGTGCTGTCATTTTTAATTTATTTGCGAAAAGATGGGGAACGTAAGTTTATTTTAGCTTCAGGAATATTTCTGGGATTAGCAACGGCGGCGAAAATTACAGCTTTGTTTTTATTACCTGCGATTGTAATTATTATCGGATTGATTGAGTTAGGAGTTTGGCAAGAAACTTTTCCTCAAAGAGGTTGGAAGCAGCAGTTGCGAAGTTTTCGACTTTGGGTCGGGACAATTCTAGTTACATTTATTGTGATTTTTCCAGCAACTTGGGTTTCACCGGGATATGTTCTGAACAGAATACGTAATGGTGTTTTGCAAGAGTCAGATCGGGGATTTTTGTTTTTCTTAGGACAACTGACCCATTCCCCAAGAATTTTATTTTATCCTTTAGTACTGATATATCGTCTCTCACCAATATTGCAAGTCGGTTTGGTGGCTATAACTATAGTGTTGTTGATACCTAAGCTACGACATCGGCTAAAAAATATGAATGCGATCGCAGCGATCGCTTTAATTGCTGTCTGCGTGATCCTGATCTTATCAGCAAGTGATAACAAAATCGACCGTTATATTAATCTGTGTTTGCCAATGTTAGCAATACTTGCGGCGATTGGTTGGTTGGAAATTATTGCTGGGGTGAGACTTTGGATTAACAAACTTTCTGTGCAACTGAAAATTAGTAACGAGTGGGGTTGTCTAATTATCTTTGCATTACAACTAGTTTTCCTTCTCCCCTACCATCCCTACTACCTGACTTACTATAACCCTGTATTTGGTGGTGCTGTGGCAGCTCAAAATATATTTATGATTGGTCAAGGGGAAGGTTTGGAAAAAGTTGCTCAATGGTTGAACCAGTCGCCCAATGCAAAGGAAACTAAAGTAGCAAGTTGGTATAGTCGCTATTTTTCTAGTTACTTTCACGGTCAAGTTTTACCAATAGACAAGCGTATTCCATCTGGTATTCAACCTTGGACACAGGCTCATCGCTTAGTATTCTACAAGAATCAATTGCAGCGTCAATTGCCAGAACCCAAGATGTTAGCTTACTTTAACAACCAGCAACCTTTGTACACAGTACAGCTACAAAATATTGACTACGCGTGGGTTTATCCTGGACCATTAGCTTTACCTGAAGATTTAAAGCGTATCCAGTTTCCCTTGTCTTTAGCTTTTGGCGAAAAAGTCCGCCTACTAGGTTACGACTTAAATAAAACTAAGATATCTAGCAACGAAGATTTGATAATCACATTATACTGGGAAGTTCTTGCACCACTGCCAGCAGATGTTTCAATTCAAATAAATTTGCGCGATCGCCAAAATAATTTCCAAAATAATCAAAATAAGATCGCCAGTTTTTCTATTACACCCTTAGTAGATGGCTACATATTTCCAGAACAGATCACCGCAGGTACAGTAATACGAGATGTCCACAAGCTAAAAATTTCCCCAACTACACCACCGCAGCGTTATCAGCTAGAGGTAGAGGGATTCTCAAATCAAGGACAAGTTATTGGCGAAGTGGAAGTGGTAAAGATTGGGGATCGGGGACAAAAGATATGGGGGGAATAACTATTGACTATTAACACTGTTAATAATTTTCCACCAAAGAGCGAACGTTTAAAATTTCATTATTTCTCAGTGGTTTAATATCAGATATGGGAACGATGACAACAGCTATTGATTCACCAGTTGCATTGAATACTTCTAAAACACATCCTTGTTCGCCATTGCTAGGATGAGGAACAAAATCAATTAAAGTTGCCACATCACCTTTTTTTAATTGATATTCGTTTAAGTCACGATTTAAAGCGACACGCTGGTATAGTTCAAACTTCATTTGCAGACTCCTTGTTAGGTATTAGGGTGATAAACTGAAATTCACCGTCAACAGCCCTTTGCAACCAAACTGTGATCACTGCTAAGTTGCGCTGATTTAAGCCGATTAATTCACCAGTGACACGATAGAACACCCCATATTCATTATCTCTATCTTGTATTGCTGGTGTTGAATCTGCAAGTTGACGAATTGCTGCTTCTAAGAGTTCAGGGTTTTCTTGTGTAAATCCAGCTTGGGCGAGAAACTTGGATTTATCGTCTTGTTCTCTTGGTACTAACAAGTAGCGTGTGATTTTTGCGTCGGCAATAATCGCATCAGGGGGAATTTTCATTATTAACTATTTTTTCCCAATCCGTAAATGATAAGCGATAAATTGTCGTGACAACTCTTCCATAATTAGCAAAAGTTTTTACAGGTTTATGTCGTTTTTCCCAAAAAATTTGGTCTTTATCTAATATTTTTTTGTTTCCATTTTGCGGATTTTGTATATATATTATATAGATGTCACCAGGGGCTTGAGCATCATACGGATGTAATTCTAAATTTTTATAGCTTGCTGGAATATAAAATCTTGTAATACTTTGCTTTTCATTAGTAAGAAAGTAACCATTTCTACCTGTGTTTTTCAAATATGCTCCCACATTTTCCCAATGTCTGTAATAGGGAAACCCAAATAAACTTTGTCTACTTTGTCTTTTCAGTTCCAAAGACAAGAATCTTTTATTTTCCCAAGGATATTCTTTTTGATTATCGATAAATAATAAATGAGACAATAAAAACGACGATATATAGATCAAACTCAAGCACAAATAATTAATATATTGGGACTTTGCTGGAAATCTCTTAAAGATGAATTTTTGAAAAACTTCTAGACCAAACGCCATTAAAACAGAAAAAGGTAAAATATAAGTATAAATATGCGTACCGGGATTACCAACTAAAGTTTCCAAAGCTAAGAGAGGAAATAAAAACCACAGTAAAACTGAAAAATTTTCTCTAATTCTCGATAGACCTAGTAAACCCAAAGCAGCATATAAATATATAATAAATAAGGGATTATAAGTTATAAATGTTCTTGCAGAACTTACCGACTGCTTACTTATTCTTTCTGTCCAATAAGCCTTAGTTGATTCTGATACTGATAAAAAGAAGGGTAAATAAAAGATAGATATTAATATTAATAAAATTGTCCCTGCTACAAATAAATGCTGGACTTGCTTATTTTTATGGGAAGACTCGCCATTAATATACCATCTGTAAACCAAGTAAATTACAAATGGTGTAATGAATATGCCATCGTAATGTGCAAGAATGGAAATTGACCAGCAAAATACGCCTAAATATAAACCATAAACTCTCCATTTTTCAAATTTTGTAGATAAACTGAATAAATATAAAGCCAAGACAGAAAACAAGATTACAAATGATTGATACTGAACAATCCTTGTCAAAGCAACAAATAATCCATTAATTGCAATAAATAAAGATGAATAGATAGCTATTTTATAACCAAATTCTAGTTTTATGAATTTATAAAAAAAATAAATAGCCAATATACCCGCTATAGCAAAAGGAAGCCTGAGTAGCAACTCATTATCATACTCAGGATTAAAAAAGCTCATCAAATATGTAATCAAAAATTGAATTGGTCCCTTTCTTTGATTGAGCAAAAAATCAATCATAGTTTCATCTGCTTGAGGTCTATATAGTGCTTTTATTTCATCACCTTGATAATTGGAGTAACCTATATTAATTAACCTCAACCACAAACTTACAAATATTAAATATGTCACAGGAAGAATATCTATGATTTTTTTCACTTTCCTAATCCTGAAAATCTGAAATTTAATTTGTATTATGACGGACAAAATAACCTTTTACAAGTGATTGACATCTGTCGAATAAAAAACCTCGGCTTTCAACCGAGGTAATACATTTAAACCTGAAAAAGTTTAATATTACTTATCCCTTATTCCTCGTTATCAGCCACTTTTCTGGTATCACTACTAGGACGGCTACCTGCATTACGCACATTCACAATTTTACTTAGCAAATCAAACCAAAATGGCGCACCCATTGCAATAGCAATACCACTTAGTATCCAACCAGGAATCAAAGCTAACATTTTGAGATAGGGGAAAGTTTTTTTTGATTGACGCCTCCATTTTATTTGCTGTTGTAAATTAGCATCATCCCAACCAATAGGTAAAGAAATATTTGTTAGGGTCTGATCTGCTTCTTGTCTAAGTTGCTCTAAATCAACTGTACCTTTTCGTAGTGCTAATTCTCCCGCACTATTGGTAATCGTATCTCGCAGAGCAGAATCTTTTGATAGTCTGCTAACCATATAAATTGCATCTGCATTGGCGGTAATGGCGATCGCTAAACCTATGATAATAGCTGCACCCTTAGCGTTGCGTTTGTAGACTCCAGAAGCTCTTTCCATCGAACTATTAAAGGTATTTTCTATTTCTAAACGCAATGCATTCATTCCTTCTTCTGTTGTCTTAACTCTTGCTTGGGCGCGTTTTGCTAAAACACTAAGATTTTCTACCACAGTAGGTGGCAATTTTTCAATTGCTGTAGTTTCAATTGTTTGATATGCTTGTTGAATTCCTTGGTATGCTTCGCTATCTTGATCTTGGATAGCTGCTTTAATTTCTTTATAAATTTCGCTATTTTTGTCAATTGTTTGCACAACTTCATTGATAGTAGGTTGCAATCCTCCCAGCAATATTGCTTGCTCGATATTCTCAAAATTATCTTGTTTAAAAAACTTGAGTCTCCGTAAAGATTTGTTAGATAATTCGTCTTCAGGCATTTCTGCTTGGAAAGAGTCTATATATCTATCTAAACTTTCTGCCATGCGATTCAGGCAAGTTTTCAAGCTAGCCTTCTTTTGATGAAAGTTCCAACAAGTTTTTTCAAATTCTGAGCGCAATCCTGAAAATTCATTGTAAACATTACTGAAAAAGTCTGTATATCTATAATCATCGCTTGTTTGTTCTTGTAATCTAATAATTATTTCTTCTATTTCAGCTAATCTTTGTTCTTTAAATTTATTCAATCTTGATTCTGTTAATCGTTGTACTAATGCGGGAATTTGTAGTGTTTCAACCAGAGTTGTAGCAAAAACATCAGCAGGAATATAAGAAGGACCAGTATGTTTTTTATCTCCAAAAATACTTGTACTTTTATCTGTTCCTGGTCTAGGTTTTGTCAACCTGCGATACAGTGAACCAATTGCCCAAGTAATCTTGCGAGGTATAGTAACAAACAATCCTTTTGCCTCTTGATTAATATTTTTAACTAAGGGATTATCATAAATCCTATTTGCAAGTTGGATGACGTGAGCTTCTTCTGCATTTTCCGCATTACCAGCTAATAAAATTTCAATTGATTTTTTTAAGTGTTCAGCACGCCATTGAAACACAGTAGCAATTAGTTCCTGTATTTCTGAGGCTAATAAACTCAAGATTAAATAAATAAAGATTAAACCTATTGCCACATCTAAAATAAAAGGTAGATTCATTGATTTTCTCCACAGAAGCTCAAGGAAAATTGAGAGTTAGTATTTTTCGGATCAAAATTTCTCATAAATCCTCATTAAATAAATTTAAGAGTAATGTCAGAAACATTGTCAAAAAATATTATGATTAATTAGCAAAAATTGAGTTAATTTAAAAACTAGGACGAACTTCAAACAATTGGTTGTTGCTAAACGGCAACAGATGAAGATTCGCGAACGTCTGTTTGTACTCGAACCAGCAAGCAAAATTATTATCCTAAAATATGCAAGAAGGAAGCTTTACTTGGGGTCGTCTAGAAAAACAGCATCGATCGCTCGACAAATGGATTGATTGGATATGGATAATAGTGCTGCTGGTAGCGGCTGTGTTACTTTTTACCATAGATTTGGGGCAACAATCTCTACGAGATTGGGATGAAGGAACTGTAGCACAGGTTGCCAAAGAGATTTTGCAGGCCCCTGCTGGTTCAATGAGATGGCTTTACCCAACTCTGGGAGGCGAACCATACCATAACAAACCACCTTTGATGCATTTGCTGATTGCTTTGGCTTACTCCTTGGGTGGTATAAATGAGTGGACATCTCGCTTACCAGGGTCAATTTTAACAGCAATCTCAGTACCATTGCTGTATTGTGTTGGTAGAGAAATATTTCGTCAACGTTTTTGTGCTATTTATAGTGCTTTAATTTACTTGACAATGCTGCCAGTCGTGCGACATGGACGTTTAGCCATGTTAGATGGAGCAGTCATATGTTTTTTTATATTGATGATTTTATGTGTGTTGCGATCGCGCCGTGATTTACGCTATTGCCTGGGTGTCGGCATCACTTTTGGTTTAATATGTTTAACCAAAGGTATGCTAGGCGTATTATTAGGTGCTGTCGCAGTCGGATTTCTATTTTGGGATACACCACGACTACTGACTAGTGGTTATATGTGGATGGGAATATTCATAGGTCTTGTACCTGTGGCTTTTTGGTATCTAGCTCAATGGTGGGAGTATGGCCGCACTTTTACCAATGTCGGTATGTTTAATCAATCTCTCAATCGCATTTGGTCATCTGTTGAAAACCATTCCGGTCCGCCTTGGTACTATGTATTGGAAATTCTTAAATATACTTGGCCGTGGTTAATTTTTTTACCATCTAGCTTGCAATTAGCTAAAGAAAACCATAACCTCAGTTGGGCAAAACTTGTACTTGTGTGGATGGGAGTTTATTTAGTTGCTATTTCTTTGATGGGAACAAAACTTCCTTGGTATGTGTTTCCTGTTTATCCCAGCCTAGCGTTGGTAATTGGAGCCAAACTAGGGGAAGTCGAAGACTCACCTGTGCTATCATCTTATCCACGATTTTGGGTAGTAACTTTAACATTTCTGGCTTTGGTCGCCACAGCTGGTAGTATTTATTTCACTTTCGTCCCCACAGCCAAATCTGATTTACAGTTACAACTAATTTTTGCAGCAGTAGCGATGACAATGGCCTTAGCAGCAATTTTGGCAGAACGAGGCGATCGCCAATTTCTCAAAGTTTTGTTTTGGGGATCTTATGTTTCGTTACTCTTATTTATGAAATCAAATTACTGGGTTTGGGAATTGGCAGAACGTTATCCAGTTCAACCAGTTGCGACTATAATCCGGGAGGGAACACCATCAGGTACAAAGATTTACACATCCAGTCCCGAACATCGTCCTTCATTGAATTTTTATAGCGATCGTAATATTATTCCTGCTTCTTTTAAACAATTGCAAGATCATTGGCACAATCACAAACAACCTTATTTATTGCTTGATAATTCTGCTGTTCATGCACTCCAGCTTGATTCACTCAAGGTTATTGATCAAGCAGAAGGCTGGAAATTGGTTACAAAAGAAGGGGATAGGGGATAGGGAGCATCCCAAATGTTTAAAATCCCCGCAGACTGGAAGTCTGGGGCTAGACAAAATTAGTCCGCGCAGGCGAACTAATTGTAGCCTGCCTACGCAGGCTACAATTAGTCTACTTAAATAAATCAATCGCAGGCGGATTTGAACTTACTGAGATTTTCTTCCGTCCTCGATAGTTTTTTCTATTTGTGGTGACGAGGTATCGCTGTTACGATTTTGCTGATATATTGCAATCATACCAAAAACAATAGCGCTTCCTACAACCACAGCAAGCAAAGGATTTTTGAAGACAAAAAAATCCCGAATAATTCTGGCTAAAGGTCGGCTTTGGCGACGTAGTGCCGATGAAATCATAATCTGTCTTAACGTAAAAGGATCACGGACATAGTGGCCGCTTTTACAAACCACTAGCTTCTGATGACAATACGGACAGGTAAACAATCCAACATAACTGCTAACTGCTGTGGGCGTAGAATTTTGGCAAATGGGGCAAGTCAAATAATGATTATCAAAAGTGTGTGTATTCATCTACCTCGTCCGTTTAGTCCACTTACTTGGTTCATAACAATAGCTATATTGAATTCCTGCTGAAAACGCGTGTAGATTTCCCCGACCATAATTCTCTCTCATTTAAGCATTATCGCCACAGAAATGTTCCACAATAGAAATTTTTTAACCAAAGCTTTGTAAATTACACAAAGACTATATAGATAGTTTGCTCAAATTGACTTTCTACAGTCATAGGCTAAAGGTTAAAGGATTATTTTCTCTTTTGTCTTTGCTATCTTGTCTGGTTGTTAAATGATCACTCACAATGAAAAGTAAGATATAAAAATTTAAATTTTTTCTTAGATTTACTCCTCACTCCATGACTCTTCTACCTTCGACAGAACTCAGGAAGGTGACTGAACAACCTACCTTGCATTCTCCTTCCTTTCGTTTAACCTATTTACTTAACCGTTTTCAACCATCCCCAGAAACAGTTGTGTTATTTTTAGCCTTGCTAATTGGCAGTGGTAGTGGTATGGGTGTGGTTACATTTCATTATTTAATTCAGCTGATCCATCATTTGATGCTGGAAAATTTAATGAGTGTGATTGGTGTTTGGGGTGCTTGGACTTTAGCTTGTGTTCCCATCCTGGGTGGATTAATTGTTGGTTTGATGCGCTGGCGAACACAAGATTTTGGGCCTGGACTTTCATCATTGATTGCTGCTTCCCAAAAGGGAGAGATCAAAAGACAATTACGACCAGTAACCAAAATGTTAGCAGCAGCATTTTCTTTGGGAAGTGGTGCTTCTTTAGGTCCGGAAGGTCCTAGTGTAGAAATTGGTGCGAATTTTGGGATGCTAGTATCGGTGGTGTTGCAAGTATCACAAGAACGCCAACGTTTACTACTGGGTGCTGGTGCTGCTGCTGGTTTAGCTGCTGGGTTTAATGCTCCGATCGCAGGTGTTTTTTTTGCTTTAGAAGTAGTATTGGGAGCAACATCATTTGCTACTTCTGCGGTAAGTGTAGTGCTACTCGCAGCAGTAGTTGCAGCGTTCATTGCTCATATTGGTTTGGGAGGACAACCAGCCTTTGCCTTACCTGTTTACCAAGTCCGCAGTCCATTAGAATTACCACTCTATCTTGGCTTGGGTTTATGGGCAAGTGTAGTTTCTTTGACATATACACAATTAATTCGCCTAGCAAAAGCTTGCTTTGCAGGTAAAGTCCCTGGTTTTTCTATTTTAGGAAAAATTCCATTACCTATTCATCCTATTATTGGTGGACTCATTATTGGTATTACGGCTTTATACTTACCGCAAATCTTAGGTATTGGTTATGAAACAGTAGAAGCGATGCTGCAAGATGTAGAGTTTTCGCTACAACTGTTAATTTTGCTGTTGGTAGTGAAACTGGCTATGACAGCAATCAGTGCTGGGAGTGGATTTGTTGGTGGTGTCTTTGCACCAGCTATGTTTTTAGGTGCTTCTCTAGGTTCTGCTTATGCAAAAATCTTGGCAAATGTAGCGCCTGCAATTAGTGATTTTATGGCAGCTCCGCCAGCTTATGCCATGGTAGGAATGGCTGCTGTACTTGCTGCTAGTGTAAGAGCGCCATTAACGGCAATTTTATTATTGTTTGAATTAACACGAGACTACCGCATTGTTTTACCGTTAATGGCAGCAGTCGGTTTAAGTGTTTGGTTGGTGGAGCGGATAAAGCCCAATTCAAACTCCAACTCCAATCTTCAACAAATAGGTCTTTCAGAATTAAAAGACGAACAAGCAGAAATTTTACAGCAAATTCTTGTCGAAGAAGCTATGCATCCTTGCCCAAAAAAACTGCTAACAACCATGTCAGTTATCGAAGCAGCTTTAGAAATGACACGCGATCGCACTCGCACTGCTTTAGTAGTTAATGAATTAGGACAATTAGTTGGTATTCTCTCTTTAAAAGATATCAACCGTACTCTTTCTGCTTGGCAAAATTACCCAGATTCCTCAACTACAAATCAGGATGATCTGTTCAATCAAACCCTAATTGATATTTGTACCACTGATATTCTCTATGCTTGGCAAGATGAACCCTTATCTGAAGCCTTAGATCGCATGTCTGTTCGTGGTTTGCATCAGTTACCAGTGGTAGCGTCAGATAACCCCGAACAAATTTTGGGATTATTAGAACGGGAACAAATTGCTTTAAGTTGTAATGTAGCACTCACACGCAAAGCTCTCTGCCACTATCTACCATCGGTAACAAAAATAGATGTAGTCACTAGTCATTAGTCATTAGCTTTGCACGAAGGACGAAGGACAAATGACAGATGACAAATGACTATATTATGCTGTTGCTTCTAGAACTTCGAGTTCTTCTCTTTCATCTGAGTCTATTTGTCTCAGACGAATGTGTTTTTTACCTAAAGTGATGATGAACTCATCTCCTGGCTTTAGATTCATCTGTTTTGTGTAAGCAGAACCTATTAGTAAGTTACCGTTAGACTGCACACTAATTCTATAACTGGCGCTGCGTCCCCCACGACCATTTGCGCTCGGAGCGCTATCTAACTGAATACCTTCAGCATCAATTAAGGCATTCAAGAATTTCATCATGTTGACGCGCTCTATACCATTTTTAGTCACAGTATAGTAGCCGCACTGTTTAGCTTTTTCTTCTTTGCTCAAATTTTCTAGTTCTTTGACTTTCTTGAGCAACTCTTCGCCGGTTAGGGGTTCAATTTTTTTCTGTTTAGCCATCAACTTAGAGCGAAAATGAACGAACAATTGAGTGAGTTGAATCGATTTTATTTTAGCTGAGATTGAGGAAGTGATAACACAATCCCTTTATTTTTATATCAGCTACCGCAAAGTATATTACACAAATCAGCAAAATTTTGCATGTCTATTAATATTTACTTTGAAAATTAATTTAAAAAATAAGGCTGAAGCTGATAACTATCTCTAGTTTATGAAAGACTGCTACACTGTAATCTATATTTGTTTAAGTTTCCTAAAGCATTGCTAAAAAAGTGGTTTACTTACACTTGGTTGATAATTAACACATAGAACGATAAGTAAAACTGATCCTTAATCATAGTCATTAATCATTAGTCATTGGTGAAGACTAATCTTAATGACAAAGGACAAAGGACAAAGGACAAATAAATGAAACTAACTACCAAAGGACATTACAGTGTCAAAGCTTTGCTAGATTTGAGTTTGCAAGCTGGTTATGAGCCTGTTTCTACTAAAGCGATCGCCTCTCGTCAAGATATCCCAGCTCCTTACCTAGAAAAACTGCTAATAGAAATGCGTCGTGCTGGGTTAGTAAAATCTAGTCGGGGTAGCATCGGTGGATACCAACTGGCAAAAAAACCAGCACAAATATCTTTAGGAGAAATTTTAGAAGCAGTTGGTGAAACAATAGAACCTTTACCTCACCATCAAGCTTCCCCAGGACAAACAGAAGATTGGGTAACATTTACACTTTGGCAAAGGCTGCACCAAAAATTGAAAGAAGCATTGTACAGTATTACTCTTGCAGATCTCTATTACGATGCTCGCAGTTGGCAAGCTTCTCTTGGTGAAGAAGCCAGTTTTATTGTTTAGTCATTGGTCATTCATTGGTTATCTGATATTTTGCACCTACCCTATATCCCAATACGCTTGCTGTTAAGCCCACAATTCTTTGTACCAGACGCGAAATTTCGCGTCTGGTACAACCCCCAAAATTATGACTCAAACACTTTCCTAGTCAGATTTATCTGACTTTAGCTAAAAGCCCTTAAAATTTATTTTTTGGCAGGACAAAAAGCTGGTGCAGGACAAAGACAAATGACTTCTATGATTGTTTTAATCCTTGCAGCTTATTTAGACTATATCATCGGCGATCCTTGGAGATGGCCTCATCCTGTGCGAGTAATGGGGTGGATAATTTCTCGCTTTAGCAAATTTGCTTTCACATATTGTCAAAATTCCCTCACACAAAGACTAGCAGGAATATTCTTAGGTCTTTTTCTGGTAATTGGTAGTGGAGTTGTTGGTTATTTAATCATACAAGCTACTAAATTCCTACATCCGTTGTTGGGAAATGCTGTAGAAATCATTCTCTTAGCTAGTTGCTTCGCAGCTAAAAGTTTGCGAGTTGCTGCTCAAAAAGTTTTACAACCTTTAACATCAGGAAAAATCCAGGACGCTCGTTCTATTTTGAGTAATTATGTTGGTCGAGATACAGAAAATCTTACAGAATCAGAAATTTTGCGAGCAGTTCTGGAAACAGTTACAGAAAATGCAGTTGATGGAGTTATGGCTCCTCTTTTTTGTGCAATAGTTGGTACATTTGTGCCATTTATCGGCCCAGTTCCTTTGGCTTTGGCATACAAAGCCAGCAGTACACTGGATTCAATGGTGGGTTATCGACAAGCACCTTATACTTATTTGGGTTGGTTTAGTGCGCGATTAGAAGATGGCTTGACTTGGGTTCCTTGTCGGTTAACGGTGATGACAATCGCGCTACTGTCGGGTAAACCTTTGCATGTCATCCACATTTGTCAGCGCGATGCACCCAATGATCCTAGTCCAAACTCTGGTTGGAGTGAGTGTGCATATGCTGCTGCTTTAGGCGTACAACTGGGAGGTACTAATTGGTATCGTGGCGTGGCTAAACATAAACCCCTGTTGGGAGATGTTACTCATCCAATCACTTTAGCTAGCATTGATCAAGCATTCCAATTAACTCGATATTGCTTTTTGTTATGGTTAGGTGTGACAACTCTGTTGCTAGTTGCCATAAACAGGTAATCATGAAAATAGGGAATCGGTAATCGGTTATTTATATTATTACTGATTCCTCATAACTTGGTTTTTTAGTATAAATTTTGCTCAGGGGGATGCTGGTATATGACTATTTCTACCATTTCTACCAAAGCTAAAGTGGTTGAGATTCTCTCATCTGAAGAACTCCGTCGTACCGTCACTCGTCTTGCTTCCCAAATTATCGAAAAAACCCGTGATTTATCCCAGTTAGTGCTGCTTGGTATTCATACTAGGGGAGTACCTTTGGCACAATTATTAGCGCGCCAAATTGAAGTGTTAGAAGGTATATCTGTGCCAGTAGGAGCCTTAGATATTACATTTTACCGCGATGATCTCGACCAAATAGGGCTGCGGACTCCAGCCAAGACAGAGATATCTTTTGATTTGACAGATAAAATTGTTGTACTTGTAGATGATGTGATATTTAAAGGACGAACAGTTCGTGCTGCTTTAAATGCTGTCAACGAGTATGGTAGACCAGAGGTAATTCGTTTAGCTGTACTAGTAGATAGAGGTCATCGTGAAGTACCAATACATCCAGATTTTGTTGGTAAGCAGCTACCCACAGCTAAAGAAGAGATTGTCAAGGTTTATTTACAAGATATAGATGGAACAGATGCGGTTGAATTGATTGCAGATTAGTTTAACGTGATTTCGAGAGATTTCATGAGCCACAATCCCGCCCTCAAATAAATAGCTAGCTCATAGCCAAAACCCACTTTCACAGTTGTCAGTTGTCAGTTATCAGTTATTGTTCACTGTTCACTGATAACTGTTCACTGATTTATTTGCAGACTAGTTGAGTGCCTATACCAAAATACGGTTCAGTTAAGGATTTTTGGTACAAAAAATGGTCTGATACCATTTCACGTTAATAGCGATACATATGAATCTTGTAGAGACGCGAAATTTCGCGTCTCTACACACCTGTATTTGTATCAAGATTTTTGTGAAATGGTCTGACCAGACGCGATTCATCGCGTCTTGAACCAAGGATGTGTTGCAATCATTAATTGAATTGGTATTAGACAGAATAGATTTATCCATAAATCATGGCAAATTTATCAGTTAGCTTTAAGATATAACTCTATTGACAACGAGACCCACTATGAATCAGACAGCAAGCGATCGCGTGCGCTGGACTACTACAGACATAGACCTCCTAAGCGAAAACGAGGGTACGCGCTATGAGATTATAGACGGAGAATTATTCATCACCAGAGCGCCCCACTGGAAACATCAGCGTACTTGCTTAAATATCACTTTAGAACTTGAGGTTTGGTCGCGGTCTAGTGGTTTGGGACAAGCAAGTATCACTCCTGGTGTGCTGTTTTCGGAAACTGATAATGTCATCCCGGATGTGGTTTGGGCAAGTCATGAACGTTTAGCGGTTCTGTTAGACGAAGCCGGACATTTGACAGGCGCACCGGATTTGGTGGTAGAGGTGTTATCCCCTGGTGTGGAAAATGAACGTCGGGATAGAGAAGCGAAACTCAAGCTTTATGCATCACGGGGAGTCAAGGAATATTGGATTGCAGATTGGCGATTGCAACAAGTTGAAGTTTATCGGCGGGAAAATGCGAGGTTAACATTAATTGCAACGTTGCTGGATAATGATGAATTGAGTTCACCATTGTTGCCTGGTTTTAGTTGTGTTGTGAGTCGGTTTTTTGTGTAATTAATCTTTACTCAACTGTTAATAAAACCCCCGCTTTAGGTTTGGATTCAGCAACTAAGTGTTATATTTTTCAATAATTTAACTCTTATATAGGATTCCTATTTGATTTTTGTTGGCGTAGCCTGCGCTCTGCGCTTACAAAACTCAGTACACATCTAGCTTCCTTTTTTTCTTTCTTTCCCTATTGCCTATTGCCTATTGCCTATTGCCTGCCTCCACGAGTAAATTCATTAATCAAATCGGATTGCTATAGTTGCCTGAATGAACAGTGATACCCCTATCAAAATTCTGTTTCTAGCGGCTGACCCAAGTAATGCTTCTCGGCTGCGCTTAGGGCAAGAGTTACGAGATATCAAAGAAAGGCTGCAAATAGCTAAAGAACGGGACAAGTATCTACTTGAACAAAGAGAATCAGTTCGTATAAGAGATATTACCCAAGCAATATTTGATGTTAAGCCGCAAATTATACACTTTTCTGGGCATGGCACAAGCAAGGGTGAGCTTGCTTTTGAAAATGAAGTGAGTAATTATCAGCTTGTAGAACCTGAAGCTTTGGCTGCAATGTTTGAGTTGTTTGCCGAGCAGGTTAAGTGTGTAGTGCTAAATGCTTGTTATTCTGAAACTCAAGCCAAAGCAATTGCTGAATATATCCCCTTTGTGATTGGGATGAATGATCAGATTGGTGACAAAGCAGCTATAGCTTTTGCAGTTGGTTTTTACAAAGCATTAGCAGGCGATCGCACTATCGAAGATGCACATCAATTTGGTTGTATAGAAATTAGATTAAATGGTATTCCAGAGCATCTCAAACCTGTTATTCATGTAAACAAATCTCTAATTATCACTGCAAAACCAAGAATTGTTGGGGCAATTCTCAACCCTTTTATTCCTCAAGTTGGCAGAGTAGAAGATCCACAACAATTTTTTGGACGTAAGCGGGAAATCGAGCGAGTATTTGAAACGCTCAACAGTGGCAGCAGTGTAGCACTAATTGGAGAACGTTCCATAGGCAAATCTTCTCTACTTTGGGCAATTCGCCAACAAGCAGAAACTCGACTCACTCCACCTCGTAAGCCGATTTATCTCAATCTCAACGAAGTTTCTGACGAAAAAGATTTTTATGAAGCTTTATGTTTTGAGGTGGGGATTCAGGAGTGTAGGGGTTACGCCCTGACTCGTGTGTTGAAACAGCAACGTCCCCGACTACTACTGCTACTTGATGAAATAGAGAAAATGACTTGGCAAGGATTTAGCAGACAGGTAAGGGAACAATTGCGGGGGTTGGCAGAGGGGAATGATGCACCTTTGCGTTTAGTAGTGGCTGCGTCTGTTTCTTTAAATCAACTTTTTCCTGATAGTCATGAAATAGGCATGACTTCCCCTTTTCAGGGCATTTGTATTGAGGAACGGATGAATTTGTGGGATGAAACTACAGCCCGTGAATTTATTAGTCATCGCCTTGCACCTACTCCGATTCGGTTTACAGATGCGGAGATTATGCAGATTGTCAAGGCAAGTTGTGGTCATCCTAAAGAGTTGATGCAACTGTGTTATCGGACTTACGCGCGGTATGTGGAGGGGATGCAATGACCCAACAACGCCCAGTTCCCCGCCTAGATTTAGCCCCCAAACTCAACCGTCGCTTGTCGCTGTGGAATCCGTTGGATTATCTACGCCTGTTGTATTGGGTGTTTTATTTTCCTCAGGCGTTGCCGTGGTATGTGGATACTTTTAGTAAGGAAGATATTCCTGAAAATAGTGGGGAAGATATTCTTGAAAAGGAAATGAATTGGCGAAATCGCATTCAGCGTCGGCTACTTCTCCAAGGAGTAATTTTGACAGTTGTTACTCCATTGCTCCTCTGTGCTACTCTTCAGCAACTGGGTATTTCTATTAATTGGTCAAGCGTGGCGGTAAGCGTGGCGTTTGGCGTGATAGGAGGCGTGGCGGGAGACGTGGTGGCAGGCGTGGCGATAGGCGTAATGGGAGGCGTGGCGTTTGGCGTGATAGGAGGCGTGGCGTTTGGCGTGGCGAGAGTCGTGGCGGGAGTCGTGGCGGGAGTCGTGATGTTTGGCGTGAAGGTAGGCGTGAAGGTAGAGGTGGCGGTAGGCGTAGCGTTTGGCGTGGCGGTAGGCGTGGTGTTTGGCATGAAGGTAGGCGTGGCGGTAGGCGTGGCGGTAGGCGTGGCGGCGGTAGGCGTGGCAATACTCCGTCCTGAAAACTGGTTGATTGCTTTACCTCTAAATCTACGCTCTTTGCAAAATGGTAGCTGGTTACTACCCCATGTAACTCCGCTTCCCTTGCCCAATCTTGCTCGGCGCTTACACAACTGGTTACAACAGGATTGGGAAACAGGTATACATAATGTTAATCAACTGCTGGCGTATACCCAACAATTCATTCCTGTGGTGAAAACAGTTAATAGAGTACTTGTTACAACTCCCTCAGAGCAAATTATTTGGCGTGTTTCTAAATTGGCTGAAAATCCTTTTGATTGGCAGCTAGTGTATTTTGCCTCAGTTTCTTTAGAAGACACACTCTACTTAGAAGTTGTAAAACAGTCTAGTTGGCGGGAACAACTTCAAGCTCTATTTCAAACAGACATTTGCCTAGATACGCCTGCCCATGCTGCTGCGGCTGGTTTCTGGTACCTATATAACATGGAACCAGCGAAAGCAGAGGAAGCCTTTGCTGTAGTGCGTGACCTTCTCTACGGTGAGGAAATGTTTACCCTCGCTCAAACTCTAGCTGCCTGTGAAAATGCCAAAGGACGAGCTAGTACTGCTACTTTGCAATTACCTGCTTCCCCAGCAGAACCGCTTTTACGTCCGACAACTTGGCAAACCATTACTAGTCTGAGTCGAGTTATTGAGGATGTGCGGTTGGTTAAGCGTGGTGTCTCTAAAGCTACCCGGTCTTTTGCTCTCAACCGTGCATTAGGAGAACTGAAAAATATTTTAAATAATAAAGGCTCTTTGCCGAAGGCCGAGCGAGATTTAATAGTCAACATTGCTCAAACTTGGCAAGGAGCCTTACTAAATATTGCGGGTGAAGTGGGCGAAATTTCCATCACTAAACCTGTGCGTAATCCATACATAATTGGTGATCCAGTTGCGGGAAATCTCTTTGTCGGACGGGAAGATGTGATGCGTCACCTAGAGGAACTCTGGGTGATGGGTCAGCAGTTGCAATCTGTGTTGATCCACGGTCACAGACGTATGGGTAAAACTTCCATTCTGCGTAACGCTGCTAATTCTCTAGGGTCAGGGGTGAAGGTAGCTTATGTCAACTTGCTAGGTTTGGGGGATCTGAGTGAGGTGCTGATGGCGATTAGTGATGCAATTTCTAAAGTGGTAAATTTAGAACCTCCAAGTGATGATGATTGGCTCAAATTTCCCAAGCCTACTTTTGAACGCTATTTGAAACAGATTGTAGAGACGCGAAATTTCGCGTCTCTACAGGGGTTAATTATTGCCTTGGATGAATTCGAGACAATCGAGGAACTGATTAAGGCGGGAAAAATCCCTGTAGATTTTATGGGCTTTCTGCGGAAATTAGTGCAAATGAATTCTAAAGTTGCCTTCGCTTTTGCTGGTTTGCATACTTTGGACGAGATGACAAGAGATTATTTCCAACCTTTTTACGGTAGCTTTATTAATATTCGGGTTGGGTTTATCGAACGTGCGGCGACTCGCCAACTTCTCGCCAACCCAGGTGAAGATTTCCCTCTCGACTACACGCCAGAAGCGTTAGATCAAATCTATGCTCTCACACATGGTCAACCTTATTTAGTCCAGTTAATGGGGTTTTTGCTAGTCCGCCACTACAATGACTATGTTTTTGAGCAAGGACACACCCGCAACCCAACTTTTACCGTCGAAGATGTAAAAGCAGTCGTTGATGATCCTAAGTTCTTTCGGCAGGGAAACTATTATTTTGATGGAGTTTGGGGTCAGGCGGCGCAGGGTGCTGCTGGTCAACAGGAAATTCTGAAGGTGCTTGCACTTCATCCAGAAGGGTTGAGTTTAGACGCGATAAATCTTGGAGACGCGATAAATCGCGTCTCTACGACGATGATAAATATGGATGAGGAAAGTTTGCAGGAAGCACTGAAGACTCTGAAGCGTCATGATGTTGTTGAGGAGACTGAGGGACGCTGGCGAATTGTTGTGGAATTATTTCGCCGTTGGGTATTACAGTTATAGGACTTACGCACACTCTACGAATTCTTGGCGTTCTACCTTACGGTAGACACGTAAGTGGCTTCCGCAGGTAGCCGCTTGCGCGTCTAAGGCGTCTTGGCGGTTCATAAATTAAGCTTTTCGGCAATTTTTGCGTAAGTCCTAAGTTATTGTAAATAGGACTTACGCACTATACAAATTGGCTATTATGTGGACAATGATTGGTTCAGAACACAAGTCCATTCATTGAAAACGGGAGTCCGTTCGTTGAAAACGGGAGTCCGTTCATTGAAAACGGGAGTCCGTTCGTTGAAAACGGGAGTCCGTTCATTGAAAACGGGAGTCCGTTTATTGAAAACGGGAGTCCGTTCGTTGAAAACGCAAGTCCGTTCGTTGAAAACGCAAGTCCGTTCGTTGAAAACGCAAGTCCGTTCGTTGAAAACACAAGTCCGTAGCGATCGCACTCGTAAAGCCATCATTACCTGGTTAAAATCCAATACGGTTCAGTTAAGGCTAAAAACGATGTAGGTTGGGTTGAGGAACGTAGACGCGCTAGCGGCTTCCCGCAGGGTAACCCAACAGCGTTAGGACTTTGTTGGGTTTCGCTGTCGCTCAACCCAACCTACTTTTCTGCTTAACTGAACCGTATTGGTCCATAACGCACCGCAAATCGAGGAGTAGTGCGTTACGCTGGCGCGGTAACACACCCTACGAAACTAATATGTAGAGACGTTGCAATGCAACGTCTCTACAACCCCAAAATTATGACGAAAAATCTCTAACCAAGAAATTTCTGGGTGCTAATTCACTGCTTAATCTGGTTGCAATTGTGAAAATAATTTTTGCCACTCAATATAACTAGCGTGATTTTCTCCCTCTTTAACTTCAAAAGTCAGGTTACACGCTTGCGGCTGTTTTAGCGCCTGTACACAAATTTCTGCCACATCTTCGCGACTGATTTTTCCTCTAATATTATCCCCTTGCTCAAATATTAAAGATTTGCCACCTGCTTCTTCTGTCAATGCACATGGTCTAATAATTGTATAGGGAATTCCACTAGCTCTGACACTGTCTTCGCCCTTTAATTTCCAAGTTAGAATCCCTCCCAATTGGTCGTTTAATCTCACTGCTGGTGGTTCTTCATCTAAATTAATTCCTGGACGTCCCGGACGAGTCACCCCCGCGGAACTAATAAGAATAAATTGTGGTAAATTTTCTCCTCCGTAAGCTTTAATTGATTCTAATTGCAAGGCAAAAGCACCAGGAGAAAATTGTGGATTTAATTCTCCATCATATTCAAACTTGCTCAACATTAATTGAAATGAGGAAATTTGATTAGTATCAATTGGCGGAGAATCTTGCAAAATTTTAGCCCTAAATACAGGAGTCAAATCCGCAAAGGGAATCCGAACATTCATCCAAGTATTGGCGATTGTGTCGAAAGAATAACTAAAACCAACTCCATCCCATTTTGTGTCTGTACGGAGAAAGAATTTATAACGCTGTCCATCTCCCTTCACCCGCAATTCTACGCCTTCATAGCTAGATAAATTAAAAGCAGGAGAGAAATTTTTAGTTCTAATAGAAGCAAAACCACCGGAGTTAGCAGTGGAAACATTACCAGCAAATAAAGCTGTACCTTCTACTAATTGCATATTACTTTCACTAACTCCACCCATGACTACATCATCTACTGCACCCCAGATGTTTTTAATTTCTGTGGATGGGTTGGTGAAATCAAATAATAGTTTGTCTTCAGAAGTAGGTAAATATTTTGCAGCAGCTTCTACCAAGTTTTTGACGCCTCGATACTCGACATTTTCGGGAGTGTCGCCGACTATTTCTGGCTGATAAAATTTCACACCTTGATAGTATTTTTCTCGTTCTGGAGTATCTCCTTCTTTTGGCTGTACACGCACTGCGGTACAACAAATTAGGGCTTGGATATTAGCCATGACCAAAGGTGTCAAAGTTTCTGGCTGAGTAATATCTGCAACTACCAACTCAGCATGTTCACCAAGAATTGTTCTCGCTTTTTCTATGTCACGTACAAGCGATCGCACTCGATAACCTCGTTCAATTAATCGCCGTACCACTCGTTTTCCAACACCACCCGTCGCCCCAGCTACTAGTATTACACCCACCTGTTTTGCTCCACTTGGTTGATTTTGATTATCTTTGGTACGACCTTGAAATAAATCTTGTATCCAGTTAATCAAAGGTACAACTTCAAAATACGTAAGGGTTTCGACAAATCGCCTTAAGTCCCATTGTGATCGATTTTTATCAGTCATAACCGTATCCTTATTGTTGTGGATTTTTACTTCGCAATCGGATACTTTCAACAGTGTAAAAAATAGCAGATATAGTCAGAAGAATTAAATTAAATTGTATTAATTCTTTTCCATACCATCTGTCATTAAAAAATAGAATAAAGCCAGCAATTAAAAACACTATTATTAATACTATATCTTGCCGACGGAATAAGCTTGGACGCACAAAAGGTAAAGCAGATAAAGCAAGGGCTGCAATAATTAGAATTGTACCGATAAGGTTAAGTGGGTTTTTAAACATTTTAGTTGTTAGTTGTTAGTTGGTATAGGTTGGTGGTTAGTACAGGTTTTAATAGATATTTATTCATTGTTATTATATGTGTTACAATAAACTAAGCAAGTTTTTTGTTCGTCATTGATAAATTAGCAAGCGAACAATTCAAACCAATAACTAACCACTAACTGCTAACCACTAATTATTTCTTTATTCCACGTAAACGAATACATTCCACAGCCGAAAATATACCTGCTCCTGCTAGCAAAAACTGGCTGATTGGTATTTCTTGCTTGCCATAGGATTGATATTCTTGAAATAGCAACAGTATGCCACATAAACAGAATACAACAGCAAAAACCGCATCATAATCTTTTGCTAGCCTTGGATAGGAAGAACGAAGGAAAAATAACCCAACTCCAAAAGTAGCTAAACCAATACCTAGCAGGATAATCCAGGTGGGTGCTTTAAATAAAAATAATCCTGCCGCACCGACAAAAGGTAAGAATCTAGCCACAGAGAGAGTTTTGTTTATCCAAGCTGGTGGTGGTGCGACTTGAGAAGCGGGAGTGGAGTAGTCTGTGACACCAGAAGGGGGTACTGATGTTTGCGGGTACATATTCATCATCTGCGGCATAATTGATTGGGCGTTAGCAGATGAGATTTGTGCTTGCGTCGGTGGTATTGGATATTGTAATTGTTGAAGATCTTGCAATGCTTCTGTTGCAGATTGATAGCGATCGCGATAGTGGTAGCGCACCATTTTTTGTAAAATTGCTACTAGTCTGGGGGATGCTTGCACTTGATTTGGCCAAATAATTTCCCCAGTTTCAGGATTATCTTGTAACTGAGTTGGTAATATCCCCGTTAGCGCTTGGATGGCAATTATCCCCACAGCATAAATATCACTATTTGGGCGTGGTCTACCTTGGGCTTGTTCTGCCGACATATAACCAGGAGTACCGATCGCAACAGTTGCAGTCATTTGACTAGGAGAAGTTGCGAGTTGCGATCGCATTTGTTTGACAGCACCAAAATCAATTAAAACTAATTTGCCATCCGAGTCACGTCTAATTAAATTATCTGGCTTAATATCACGATGAATCACACTGTAACCGTGAACAAACTCCAACACTCCCAAAACATCCTGCAACATTTGGATAATTTGGCTTTCAGTCCAAGGTTGACCACCTCGCATTTCTGCACTGAGTGGGTGTCCCACAATCAACTCTTGCACTAAACAAAATTCTTCGCTTGCTTCAAAATAAGCTAATAAACGAGGAATTTGGTCGTGATTTCCTAGTTGTTCGAGTATTTCTGCTTCACTATTAAATAAGCGTCTCGCAGTCTGCAAATAATAAGGTTCCGAACTCGCAGGCTTCAGCAATTTGAGAACACATTTAGGGTTTCCTGGTCGGCGGGTATCTTCAGTAATATAGGTTTCACCAAATCCTCCGGCACTCAGGACTTGGATAACTTTGTAACGACCGTCTAGTAGCTTTCCTAACATGGTGAGCTGGTGCGAGTGTTTTTATTCATCTTGCCACACGATGACAAAATGTTTACTAGCAAAAACAAGAAGGAAAAAGCGAGAATGAAAAAGATAAAAGCTAATAACCAATGACCAATGACCAATGACCAATAATAAATGACCATGCTTCAGTTTCAACCTCCAGGCTTCGGGCATAAAATCATCCACACCTCTTTTGGGTCAATGGTTTACTATACTCAAATTGCAGCACCTTGGTGTAATGCCGATACTGAAGATTTAACACCACTAATCTTTTTTCACTGTTTTGGTGGTGGATCTTCTGCTTATGAATGGTCGAAAGTTTATCCTGCTTTTGCGGCTTCTCACCGCATACTCGCACCAGATTTAATTGGTTGGGGAGATTCTGCTCATCCAGTACGAGATTATCAAATCAACGATTATCTCACAATCATTACAGAGTTTATTAGACATACTTGTTCTCCACCTGTGAAAGTAGTAGCATCTTCCCTAACTGCTGCTTTGATAATTCGACTGGCTATTGCTCAACCTTTTTTATTCCAAGCACTATATTTAGTCTGTCCTTCTGGTTTTGATGACTTTGGGCAAGGTTCTGGGCGCAGACTTCCGCTTGAGCTGATCAATACTCCACTGTTAGATAATTTAATTTATGCTTTGGGTGCTGAAAATGAAGTGGCAGTAAAAAACTTTTTGCAAAGTTTTTTGTTTGCCAAACCCGAACGAGTCTCGCCAGAGATGGTAGAAGCATATTTATTTTCTGCCCAACAGCCAAATGCTAAATTTGCAGCTTTGGCATTTTTACGGGGTGATCTTTATTTTGATTTAAGTTTATATCTTGAACAGCTAAATATTCCTACAGTAATTTTTTGGGGGAAAGAGGCACAATTTACAACTGTGAAATTAGGACAACGATTAGCAAAGTTGAATTCAAGAGCTATTCAAGATTTTCATGTGATTCCTGATGCAGGAGTGCTACTACATCTAGAACAGCCAGAAGTATTAATTGGGTTACTACAGCGATATTTGTAGGTAATTTCAAACTCTTACTAATCAGAAATTACAATGCAACCTAGTTAGTGATCTGTTCTATTTGAGATATAGAAAGACCTGTTAAATTTGCTACCTGTTCTGCTGGCATTCCTGTTTGCAGAAGATTGCGTGCTGTTTGTAATAACTTAGATTCTGCTTGTTCTGCTCTTTGTCGTTCTTGTTCTGCTTTTTGTCGTTCTTGTTCTGCTTTTTGTCGTTCTTGTTCTGCTTTTTGTCGTTCTTGTTCTGCTTTTTGTCGTTCTTGTTCTGCTTTTTGTCGTTCCTGTTCTGCTTTTTGTCGTTCCTGTTCTGCTTTTTGTCGTTCCTGTTCTGCTATTTCCTGTGATGTAGGTAGCAATTCTCCTTCTAATGTTGCCCAGCGTAGCCAAGATGTTTCAACACCTTTGTAAATTCCATGCCAAACTTGCAGTCCTAGCCCTAATGACTTACTGACTAATTGATTGTGTTCATTTGCAACTAAGGGATGGTAAAGCCCACTACTTAAAAAGAAACCAGCCCAATCATCAGGATTAAATGGGTCAAACCAAAAATATTCTGGCACACGGATCTGATTTTGATAGATCAACTTTTTCTGATTTTTATCAACTGCGGCGGTACTATCAGACAATAATTCAATGATCACATCCGGTGCTTTTTCTTCTTCCCAAATTACCCAACTGCGACGTTCTCCTTTTGGCACTCCCAATACAGCAAAAAAGTCTGGCCCTTTAAAATCTTTGTTTCGTACTTGAGCCATGCTGTAGTAGACAAACATATTGCCACCTACATAGCCATCCTCTCGTTGTTCCAGCCAAGGTGTCAAGGCGTCAATTAATAAATCCATTTGCAATTTGTGGCGCTGACTCTCCATCGGCTCACCATCATCATAAGGAAGTTCTGCCTGAGTTGGTGGCAGGGTTACATTGGGTACGAGGGCTGTTTCAGACATGGCTTTTCACCTGTTGAGGAGCCATTACGGACTCTTAATTATATTACCTAAAAAACAAAAAGCAAGCACTGAGAGATTTAAATTATTTCCAAAATACTAAATAATGCTTTGGGCAAAGGATCGAGAGTACCTTGATAAACTGTTTCATGAATAGAGAGGACATTGAAGCGATCGCCAAAATTTTTCTTGATTTCTTCAGGTGTAAATCGATAAGGGCCTTCTTCTCTGGTTTCCAAATGACTAAAGCATTTCAGGAATAAGTAACCTTTGGGCTTAATCAAATTATGGACAATACGAACATAATCCTGTCTCAAATCAGGATGAAATACATGAAAACAGCCTCGATCAAACACAAAATCAAACTCTTGATTTAAATGACTATGAAAAATATCATCTTGTCTAAATGTTATATCTAAACCTTCTTCTTTAGCTTTACTCTCAGCCTGAGTTATCGCAGCTTCAGAAATATCAGTTCCGGTAGCTCGAAAACCTTTTTTTGCTAATGCGATCGCTTGTGTTCCTGGTCCAGTTCCTAAATCTAAAACTGTCCCAGAGTTAATTTTTAACTTAGTTAAAGCTTGCTCTAGATCAACATCCAAATCTGGATTGTACCAAGGCATCGTTTCAACTTGACGTTCTTGATATAAATTATTCCAATTAGGGAATTCCCGTTGTTGAGTCATTATCTGTGTTTATCCGTATGTATTGATGTTCGAGCCAAAAATCATTTTTGAATATTCTCAACTCGCTGATTTAAATCTCGAACTTGTCGATTTAATTCTATTTGCCGTTTAATTAAAACATCAAAATCTGATTTCGTTGCTAAATTTGCTCGATTGGGAATAAGTTCTTCCACCTGATTTAAACAACTATTCATTCCCGCAGCAAATTCGTAGCGAGTGACTGTTTGAGAACCACGATATCTGCCATCTGGGTATCCAGAGAAACAACCTGTTTGGGTAGTATTACGTTCTTCGTTGCTGGGAGTTTGCGCCAGAGTTCTGGAAGGGTAAGAAATAATTGTTGCTATTGCTAAAGTCGTCACTAAAATAGTTGGAGTAATTTTAGACATTGTTTTTACCTCCAATCCATTGACTTTTTACCTTATTCTAGACTAATGGCCAAACATATGATTTGTCAGCCTGCGATTAAAATCGCAGTCTCATAGCGAAAGTCTGCTTAAGCAGACTAGTTGATTTTAACAAGTCGTCTTCAGACGACTTGTGCTATTAGCTAAGGGTTTAAACCATTTCTATATGAAGATGCATAGAAAGAACCCCACCGCCTTCGGCACCTCCCCTTGGTAAGGGGAGGTTGGGAAGGGTTAAAATAATGTGCAGCTTTACAGAGAATTGGTATTAAACCCTTAGCTATATATTGAAAAAATTGGGATGCTCCCAACCAAATTGGGATAGGTAGTCTTGTTTCAAAGCTCTGGAATAGGCCATTGATCTAGGCTTTTAATCCAAAATCTAAAATCCAAAATTGGTATAAAGTCCTATTCCTCAAGATTGGTTTGACAGACTACAACAGACAAAGAACTAGAGAAGAGAAATAACAGATAATATAAAAAGCGCTTCATAGTTCTTAAAATTTTTCTAACACAATGGCAAGAGATTTACGGGAATTTATCAAACTTCTGGAACAAAAGGGACAACTACAGCGAATTACAGCGCCAGTAGATCCAGATTTAGAAATTGCGGAAATTTCCAACCGAATGCTGCAAAAGGGCGGTCCAGCGTTATTGTTTGAAAACGTTAAAGGTTCATCTGTACCAGTGGCGATCAACCTGATGGGGACAGTGGAGAGAATATGCTGGGCGATGAATATGCAGCATCCACAGGAATTGGAAGAACTGGGGAAAAAGCTGGCGATGCTACAACAACCCAAACCGCCCAAAAAGATTTCCCAAGCAATCGATTTTGGTAAAGTGCTGTTTGATGTACTCAAGGCGAAACCTGGACGAGATTTTTTCCCCGCTTGTCAACAAGTGGTAATTCAAGGGGAAGATTTGGATTTAAATAAGTTACCTTTGATACGTCCTTATCCTGGTGACGGTGGCAAGATTATCACTTTGGGGCTAGTAATTACAAAGGATTGTGAGACAGGTACACCCAATGTTGGCGTGTATCGCTTACAACTACAATCTCATAATACAATGACCGTGCATTGGTTATCGGTGCGGGGTGGGGCGAGACATTTACGCAAAGCAACCGAACATGGCAAAAAATTAGAAGTTGCGATCGCCTTGGGTGTTGATCCTTTAATTATCATGGCAGCAGCCACACCAATTCCCGTAGATTTATCTGAATGGTTGTTCGCGGGACTTTACGGTGGTTCCGGTGTACAGTTGGCAAAGTGTAAAACTGTAGATTTGGAAGTTCCAGCTGATTCTGAAATTGTCCTCGAAGGCACAATCACACCAGGGGAAATTTTACCAGATGGGCCTTTTGGTGATCACATGGGTTATTACGGTGGTGTGGAAGATTCACCCCTAATTCGCTTCCACTGCATGACACAACGCAAAGACCCAATTTATTTAACCACATTTAGCGGTCGTCCACCCAAAGAAGAAGCGATGATGGCGATCGCCCTCAATCGGATTTATACTCCAATACTACGCCAACAAGTTTCAGAAATTATTGATTTTTTCTTACCGATGGAAGCTTTGAGCTACAAAGCAGCCATTATATCTATAGATAAAGCCTATCCTGGACAAGCACGACGGGCTGCATTGGCGTTTTGGAGTGCGCTACCACAGTTTACCTACACCAAATTCGTGATTGTGGTGGATAAAGACATCAATATTAGAGATCCGCGTCAAGTTGTGTGGGCAATTAGTTCTAAAGTAGATCCCACACGGGATGTATTTATTCTGCCGAATACGCCCTTTGATAGCTTAGATTTTGCCAGTGAAAAGATTGGTTTAGGTGGACGCATGGGTATTGATGCAACTACAAAGATACCACCAGAAACCGAACATGAATGGGGCGCACCCTTAGAATCCGATTCAGAAATAGCAGCGATGGTGGAAAGGCGTTGGGCGGAGTATGGTTTGGCAGATTTGCAACTAACACAAGTAGATCCGAATTTGTTTGGCTACGATTTAAGGTAACAATATGACACCAGCGATCTTGCTGGTGTCTAAACATCGGAGAAAGCAATTGAACAATCAAGTTTTTCAGCAAGCGATCGCCTTAGTGTTTTGTAGTATTAATGTGCTTGTTAATACTGGTATTGCCAATCAAAGTGTGTTAGCACAACCACCCAAGCAACAAAAGTGTGATATTTCTGCCTACGTCATCACCAAAAATCCACAAGGTTTAAACGTACGCAGTGGTGCAAGTCCTACTCATAGAATTTTGGGAAAAATAGCTACTAATGAGACAGTCAAGATAGTTGCTGCTTCGGGAAAATGGGTCAAAATTAGCGATGTCACTGGTGATTTTAAAGGAACTGGTTGGGTGTATCTACCAATGTTAGGTATATCATCGCGCGGTTATGGTACTGATGGCGTCAATCTTTACACTAGTGCAAATCCAAAAAGTCAAAAAGTAGGGAAAGTTCCCCCCAGCACAAGTGTGAAATTATTAGGCTGTCAAGGAGAATGGGCGCAGGTTGAATATCAAGGTATCAAAGGTTGGTTAGCAAGTGAAGATCAATGTGGTGCAGCGTTGACTAGTTGTTCGTAGAAACCTCAACGTTGTTGGGAGCATCCCAAATGTTTGATTTTATTTTTAAACGCAGAGGAGCGCAAAGGTTTCATAAGGCTGCCATTCGCAGCCTTTCTTGCCGTTATAAAAGAAATTCTTCCATTTATTTTAAGATTAAGTCAAACTTAGAGCCTGCCTTAAAACTCTAAAATGAATTTCATTTTTTTGCATCAGAAGATTCTGGAAGAAATTTTACCTCGGTTCTTTGATAATTATCACTAGAATTGACTACTATAACATATGCACTTATATTGTTTGTTATGACTCCATCAAATGTAATAATAGCTTTAATAGGAATGTCACGCAAAATACTTGTTGACACATAAGCACGGTTAGACTTATCACCAATAGTGACTTTTGAAGCAAAAGCTTCATTTCCTGAAGAATCAATTATCCTCGTCCTTGATCCACTGTACTTACCAGGATTACCATATATAGTAATACCTCTATCTTCTCTTTTGTTTTTAATTAACAAATTACATTCTGTTTTTTCAGGAGAAATCCTCTTGCATTTTGTGATTTGAAATAAAAAACCTTCGCTTTCTGCTGAAAACACATCTTCATTTTTCGACTCATTTTCATTTTGTGAAACAACGTATGGTTTATAGTTGTATTTATTAATAGGATTTTTTAATAATGGAGTGTCAGTAAAATTAGATGCAATCAATACACTTGAAAACAATGCTACATAAAACATGTTTTTCTCCTTGTTTTTTTAGTGAAATTATCAATAGTTATTTGTTTTCAATGACCAAGTCCATCATCTTGAGCCATTTGTGGTTGTGTAGGTTTATAATCATCTAGTTTGAAGATATTTGTTGATTCAGCACTGCTTTTTCTTACATTTGTAACAGCCTGGTTGTTTGGCGAGTCGTTAATGACATTACTAGGTTGCTGAATATATGTTCTATGGTCTTCATATTTTTGAATAGTTATGTTATTTGCTCCATTATGAATGCAACTTGAACCGTCTTTGAAATATCCATCACAATTTACTTTCTCTGCCGCATTAGTCGATTTACATGAAAGTAATAATATTGGTAAGCTTAAAGAAAATATTAATCTACTAATGTTTGTCATATATATCTTATGCTGATTATATATTAGACATTTTGCAAGAATCGTTTCGCGGCGTTGCAAATACGCTTTTTGGCCTTTTGATGTACCTCACAAATACATGATGTCGGCCGCAAAAGCGATTTTTGCAAGAGGTCTATTAAATAAGTAACTCCCTAACCATTAAGTCAGGGAATTTAATTTCTTAAATTTTCTTTTATTTCACGTTAGTCGTGCCATTAATATGATTGTCTCCATTATGTACACAGCTTGAGCCACTGATGTATTTTCCATTTCCGCAAATAACATCTTCTGTTTGATTTCTATTATCAACTGTGTTATGTCGATTTCTATTATCAATTGTGATGTTTTCCGCTTGATTACCGACTATGGGGTTTTCCCCTGAAACTCCGTTGGGCTGTATATCAACTTTATTAACTGGTCTAGCATTATTAGAGTAACCACGATTGGTTAGATTGGGATTACTTGTAGAGACTTTTTCTTGAGTATTTGTTGGAGAAGGTTCTTGTGCAATATCTGTTGTGGTGCTTTTACCTTCTGATGGAATAGGTGCCTTTGCGTTTGGGTTGTAATTTATAGCTAGGGTAATAGGTATAGATAAAGTGCCTACACTGCCAATTGTTACTAGACTGCGAACCAACCATTTTTTGTTCATGTTTTCAGTATAATTTATTGCAGGTAATTTATTTAGCGTGAATCAGCTTAAGCCAATGCTTAAGTATATTTATGGATTCAGTTATGTGGTAGATGGCATTTATTTTTATAGATGATAGCATTTTCAAAAAAAAGATTGATTTTTTAAGTAAAAAATCAATCTTTTTTGATTGGTTGACCTTCAATCATGACTTTTTTGCTTGCTATAAAGCCAGTTTGGGTTACATTTGGGGTTAATTTTTGTTTAAGTCCCGTTAGTATCATTGCGCCGCCATCGCCCGATAAGGGAGGAGCGATTAGTCCAGAATTTTACAATGATACTAAGCATATATTTTTTGATATAAGACTATGACATCCCAAGATATGGAACAACGCCTCATCACTCTAGAGCAGGAAATGGCGCAAATTAAAGTTATGTTGCAGTTGTCTGCGTCTTCACCCGTCCAGGTACAAAAAAAATGGTGGGAAAAAATTGTGGGTAGTGCGGCTGATGATCCGACCTTTGATGAAGCCGAACGACTAGGGCGGGAATGGCGTAAAAGCGATCGCACTTTCTTTGAGCTAAGATAAACCTCAAAAATCATTTCGGCGACCGCAAAAACCATTTCGGCGACCGCAAAAATCATTTCGGCGACCGCAAAAATCATTTCGGCGACCGCAAAAACCATTTCGGCGACCGCAAAAACCATTTCGGCGACCGCAAAAATCATTTCGGCGACCGCAAAAACTATTTCGGCGAACGCAAAAACTATTTCGGCGAACGCAAAAACCATTTCGGCGACCGCAAAAACTATTTCGGCGACTGCAAAAACTATTTCGGCGAACGCAAAAACTAAGTACTTAGACAGAATTAATTACGCAGATTGTTTAATAGGAATTGGGGAGACAAGGGAAGATGAAGAAGAATATGAATATGAAACAAAAGGAGACAGGGAGACAAGAAAACAAAGAGAAAAAGAGAAAAGAAGATCGAAAAAAATCCGACTCTTCACCTTCTGTCACTTCTCAATTGGAAGATTGGATGGAAATTGGTACGATTGTCGCACCCCAAGGTTTACACGGAGAAATGCGGGTGTATCCTGACTCGGATTTTCCCCAGAGGTTTGAGATTCCGGGAAAGCGTTGGTTGTTGCGTACAGGAGAAATGAAACCGCAGCCAGTAGAATTACTAACAGGGCGTTATATTGAGGGTAAAAATATCTATGTAATTAGATTGGCTGGTGTGGATGATCGCAATCAAGCTGAGGAATTGCGCGGTTGTAAATTAATGGTTCCCAAAAGCGATCGCCCCCAGTTGGAAGAGGATGAATATCATGTCCTTGATTTAATTGGCTTGCAAGTTTTTATGCAGGAATCTGGTGAACTCGTTGGTACGGTGGTAGAGGTGATTGCTGCTGGTAATGATTTATTAGAAGTCAAGTTACACCAACCACCAACCAGCAATAACCAACAAAAGAATGTTTTGATTCCTTTTGTGAAGGCGATCGCGCCAGTGGTAGATTTGGAAACTGGCAGGATTGAAATTACGCCACCACTTGGTTTACTGGAAATAAACTAACCAGCATTTTTACAGAAGAAACCTGAATCCTTTGTCATACAACACCAAAGTTGAAAACGAAGGATTCAGTCTTGTTTTTGCAGTAAGGTTTATTGCAATTTTGTCATTAGGCTCAATCTGTAGCAACTTTATTGCTATAGATTAGCATTTTAACTAGTAAATATATCAGCATATTCAATCCTACTGGCGTAGCAAGTCTAAGTTTAGACGATCAGATTTTCTTAGTTTGCAAGTAATTCGAGAACTAGGTTCCTTAACTACGGTTGAAGTTTATAAAATTTAATTTTGCTTATTGCAAACTAATATCAATTAATCTGGTAGGATATACTGGTTGCTTATTGAAATACTTAATCATTAATTTTGGATAGATTCTTCCGAATTCTTAGGAGATGACACTATGACCACTATGGTTGTAGTAACTCCACAGTAGCTTCTCTCATAAGTCGAAGCCTTGACTAATCGACATTACATCAATCTCTAAGTTTTTCTATTCAGGTGTCAGATGTCAAAAACAATTGGTCTTTTTTACGGTACTCAAACTGGTAATACTGAATCTGTTGCTGAAATGATTCAAGATGGATTCGGTAAGGATTTAGTAAATTTACACGATATTTCCCAAGCAGATGTCAGTGATTTTGACGAGTATGACTATTTAATTATTGGTTGTCCGACTTGGAATATAGGTGAACTTCAAAGTGATTGGGATGGCTTTTTTCCTGAACTTGACGAAATTGATTTTTCTAACAAGTTAGTTGCTTATTTTGGCACAGGGGATCAGATTGGCTATGCTGATAATTTTCAAGATGCAATTGGTATTTTAGAAGAAAAGATTTCAGAACGTGGTGGTAAAACAGTCGGTTACTGGCCAAAATCTGGCTATGACTTCAACGATTCTAAAGCATTAAGAAATGGTAAGTTTGTTGGACTAGCAATTGATGAAGATAATCAATCTGAATTAACGGCAGAACGAGTAAAAACGTGGATTAATCAGCTAAAAAAAGAATTAAACCTGTAAACGCTTTTTTTGGTGACTCTTTCCTCTAAAAATACAAAATGTATATCTGTACCAAAGTTTAAATTTTAAGTAAGAAAATCAGAATTCAGTATTTAAGACTTTAGAATATTCTTAAATACTGAATTCTGAGTTCATTAGGTATGTTAGTGAAATTCAGAATCAATGACTCCCAAGACATAATTACCTGTCTGTGCTGGTAAAAGATATATTTTTGTGATTCTCACACTATAAATTTGAGAAAAAAGCGAAAATATCTTGATAATAAATACCTAATTCTTAACTACTTTGGCAGTAAAAATTTTTAAATACGCATTTATTTGACTAATAAATCAAAATTGATAACTCCTAATTTTACGCCTAATAGGTATGTATGTCTGATTTATTTGATGTTCTTTGGTTAAACGTTAGCCCAAGTTTGAAGGGTTTAGACAAACCATTACTTCAATACTTATCTAAGTATATTTCAGTGGCACGATGGGAATATTTGCAAACCAAAGATGAAGCTTGTTCCCTAGATACAGCAGTGGAGCTACTGTATGATTTTTTAAAATCGCAAGATCGCCCGGTGCATTTAGCAGGTCATGGTATGAGTGGTGCGATCGCTTTATTATTTGCTCGTCAATATCCACAAAAAGTGCGATCGCTAGCATTATTGGCTGTAGCATCTCAACCGACAAATACTTGGCAAGCGCACTATTATCAACAACGCCTTTTCTTTCCTCTGAACCGTGAGCAAATTTTAGTTAACAGCGTTCGGACTCTGTTTGGTAATCAATCTCCCGCAAATACCAAAAAGCTACTGACTGCGCTCACCAGAGATTTAGACGAATCCCCCACACCCCATTCTCTGTTTCGATTTTTTCACTTACCCAAAGGTGGGGTTTCCATGCCAATGTTTGTATGTGGTAGCAAAAATGATCCAGTTGTCACCCCACCAGATTTACAAGACTGGCAAAATTTCTTAAAGCCAGAAGATACTCTCTGGGAATGTGCTAAAGGATATCATTTCTTTCACTACTTCTATCCTCAACAGGTAGGAAAGCAAATATTGAGTTTTTGGCAATGCTTCACCCAGAACCCAGAACTAATCCCAAATTCCAAACTCAATGTGTATTGTGAAGGGTGAAGAGAGTATGGGGAGTGTGGGGGGAATTATTTAACAAGTCTCTTCCCCATCCATCCCCTTATCCCCAAAGGGGACCCCTACCTTCCCCAATCCCCATTACCCAATCCCAATCCCCAGACTAAACCTTAAAAGAAGCCAAGTAAATGGGCGATCGCCAAATCAGACTGTCAGGATCGAAAAAGCAGTAATATGTCATTTGCTTTCATTTCTCCTTTGTTCAACTTCCCAGAATAGGAGGTAAAATCTTGGCTAAGTTAAAAGTTGGCATCAATGGGTTTGGTCGAATTGGACGTCTGGTATTTCGTGCTGGGATTACGAACCCCAACATTGAGTTTGTGGGTATTAACGACCTCGTACCACCAGATAACCTCGCTTACCTGTTGAAGTATGACTCTACCCACGGGATGTATCGGGGTAACGTTGAAGCAAAGGATAATGGCATCGTTGTTGATGGACATTTTGTTCCTTGCGTATCGATTCGGAATCCAGCAGAATTGCCTTGGGGTAAATTGGGTGCAGATTATGTAGTTGAATCTACAGGACTGTTCACCAATTATGAAGGAGCCGCGAACCACCTGCAAGCTGGAGCCAAGCGAGTGATAATTTCCGCGCCTACTAAAGATCCAGAGCGAGTCAAAACCTTGTTAATGGGTGTCAATCATCACTTGTTTGACCCAGCTAAAGATACTGTAGTATCCAATGCTAGTTGCACTACTAACTGTTTGGCTCCCATTGCTAAAGTCATCAACGATAACTTTGGCTTAACTGAAGGATTAATGACCACAGTCCACGCCATGACTGCTACTCAACCCACAGTAGATGGCCCTTCCAAAAAAGATTGGCGTGGTGGTCGTGGTGCTGCACAAAATATTATTCCCTCTTCTACAGGTGCAGCAAAAGCTGTAGCATTGGTTTTACCGGAATTAAAAGGTAAATTAACTGGTATGGCGTTCCGGGTTCCGACTCCTGATGTTTCTGTGGTTGATTTAACCTTCAAAACTGCGAAAGCCACTAGTTATCAGGAAATCTGTGCAGCGATGAAAGCAGCAGCCACAGGTGAATTGAAAGGTGTATTAGGCTACACTGACGAAGAAGTAGTTTCCACAGATTTTCAAGGAGATACACACTCTAGTATCTTTGATGCTGGCGCTGGAATTGAACTAAATTCAAACTTTTTCAAGATTGTGGCATGGTATGACAACGAGTGGGGTTATTCCAACCGAGTCATTGACCTCATGTTATCTATGGCACAAACAGAAGGTCTTTTGCAGAGTGTTGCAGTAGCAGTTTAACAGTTAACTGTAGTATTTTCGCTGGGGTTGACTGATTTCAGCAGGGAATTGATTATTTTCAATTCCCTATTTTTGACAAACGTTAGGACAAAATGTAAATGTTTTGGCGATCGCAGATCTGAATTATGTTTAATCGGACAAACATAAATCATATTTTTAAGTATATTAATAATCATTAAATTATATAAAATCTCTTGTGATTAAGCTAAACTTCCCATCTTTTTTTTAGTACCAATACTGAAAAAAAGCTAAAGAATTTGTGATGCAAATATTCAGTTATACAAGCATGACAATAGTCAAAAATTGTTCAAATATTGATGATTACTAGGGTTGAAAATATCCCTTCATGACGAAAAATGCAAAATGGTTTAAAAAAACTGCATACAATCAGACAATCAATCTTGGCATAACTTGCCTAGAATAGGGCTGGAGGGTATTGATTCAGGACTTTTGCGAAATTCTTTTGGTGTAATTGGTAATCAGTAATCAAAGGATATATTAATTTCTCATTACCAATTAACCATTACCGTCAACTCAGCTATCAAGACCACTACAACCCAATAATAGTAAGTCCTGGAAAATAAAATTCAAGAGGTAAACCATGTCAAAGAATTTACTAGAACAATTGCGAGAAATGACCGTTGTGGTCGCAGATACTGGAGACATTCAAGCAATTGAAAAATTCAAGCCCCAAGATGCGACTACCAACCCTTCCTTGATTACAGCTGCGGCCCAAATGCCAGAATATCAAGAAATAGTTGATCAAACTTTACTCAAAGCAAAAAAAGACCTTGGTTCAGGTGCATCTCAAGCTCAAGTAGTTTCTTTGGCATTTGACCGTTTAGCAGTATCCTTTGGATTAAAGATTCTGCAAATTATCCCTGGTCGAGTTTCCACAGAAGTGGATGCACGCCTATCATACGATACAGAAGCGACTGTCACCAAAGCACGAGAATTGATTGCTCAATACGAAGGAGTGGGAGTTTCTCGCCAAAGGATTTTGATTAAAATTGCTTCCACTTGGGAAGGTATTTGTGCTGCGGAAATTTTGGAAAAAGAAGGAATTCATTGCAATCTCACCTTACTGTTTGGTGTTCATCAGGCGATCGCCTGTGCAGAAGCAGGTGTGACTCTGATTTCTCCTTTCGTCGGACGGATTCTCGACTGGTACAAAAAAGAAAGCGGACGAGATAGTTACCCCTCACCCGAAGATCCAGGGGTTGTGTCTGTCACAACAATCTACAACTACTACAAGAAATTTGGTTACAAAACCGAAGTTATGGGAGCTAGCTTCCGTAATGTCGGCGAAATTACTGAATTAGCAGGTTGTGATTTGCTGACCATTTCTCCAGCACTACTGGGTGAGTTGCAAGCCACAATCGGAGAATTACCCCGTAAACTTGATGCTAGCAAAGCAGCAGGAATGGCAATTGACAAGATTTCCATGGACAAAGCTGCCTTTGATAAAATGCACACAGCTGATCGTATGGCATCAGAAAAGTTAGATGAGGGTATCAAAGGTTTCACAAAAGCATTAGAAACCTTAGAAAAACTTCTCGCAGAAAGACTGGCTAAACTGGAAACAGAGACTAAAATTTCTGTATAGAAAGCTCCACTAAACCAACTTTACGAAAGGAGTTGACACTCCCACGGCTTTAAGCCGTGGGATTTTTGGTACTCTTCGAGAAGTCTTCGCCTACAACTAATCAACTTATCTAATTGGGTTTCTCCCATAGACTCTTTCGCAGTGAATTGGTGAGCAATTATTTCAAATTACAAAGATTAAATAACAATGAACGCTTACAAAATATACGTTACGATTGAAGACCCGAATAATGTGGTTTTATCTAATTTACCATTTGAGCGAGGACAGCGAGTAGAAGTTATTATCTTGGCAGAAGATAATAAAAGGTCTGCAATAAGTCAAAAAATTAGAGATTTATTTGACAGAACGCAGTCATTCCCGCAAGTACAAGAGATTACAGGAGAAGACATAGCAGGAGAAATTGAAGCTTACCGTCGAGGCGAATGAAGATTATTATTGATACGAATGTTTTAGAGGATGTTTGAAAAGTCATGATTGATGTATCAAATATTTTTTACCCCACCCTAACCCTCCCCTTGTAAAGGGGAGGGAACCGGATTTCTCTTGTTTCCCCCCTTTATAAGGGGGGATTAAGGGGGGTAATAATGTAATTAAAATTACAGCCAATCACTTTTCAAACAACCTCTTAGTTTCTGCTGTACTCAAGGGTAGAGAGCCAAGGATAGTTATTCAATTCGTCGTTGACAATCTAGATTGTGAATGGATTGTGTCTAAAGAGATTTTGAAGGAATATAAGGAGGTTTTAACTCGCAGCAAGTTCAGACTATCTTCGGAAATTCGCTCAGAGGTTGTTTGAAATTCTGGATGCAGTGACAACCCTAATTGACGTTAATGTAGAAATTGATTTTCCAAAAGATAAAAAGGATGCAAAGTTTTTGGCTTGTGCTTTAGCAGCAGAAGCAGATTTTTTAATTACAGGCGATTCTGATTTTAATGAAGCTCAAAGTCTGGTCAAGACAGCTATTATTTCAGTGTCTTTATTTAAAACCCACATTCCGCACTTCAAATTGAAGTACAAAGAGATTACATCATGAGAAAAGCGAAAAAATCAGGATGATTAAGAAATAGAGTACTGAACGAATATATTTTGAAAAACAAATAATCAAA